>MDTE01033289.1_pt1 | contig 14421 bp, 11 predicted proteins | sample 811231 | NCBI WGS metagenome assembly MDTE01 (sample SAMN05326651, study PRJNA326480) | marine metagenome | isolation source: seawater | place: Indian Ocean: Red Sea | collected 2010 | reverse complement strand
TGGAAAAATCAAAAGCAATACTTGAATACGCTAACTTTGTTTACAGTCAAAAGCAATGGTCTATAGCAAATGCCTACTATTTGAAATTCATCGAAATAAGTCCCAATGACACTTCAACTCCATTGGCCGCCTACAGATTGGCAGAAACTTATCTGAAACAAAAAAAAACAGAAGATGCTAAAAGAGCCTATTTAAAGATAGTTGAAAAATTTTCTAAAACCGAATACTTCGGGCCAGCAAGTTATCGTTTGGGTTCCCTCGCTTATTCTAATGAAAATTATAAAGATGCAGTCACTTTCTTTAACACTGCTAAAAAATCATTAGAAAAAAATAGTGTTAAGCTATCCGCAACTTATTACCACGCCAGATCATTAACTGAAATTAACGATATTGACCAAGCACTATTAGCCTTTGAGGAACTTAGTAAAATAGAGCAAGAGAACCCATACCGTGAGGCCGCCATACTCACATTAGCTAGGACGTTCGCTGATCAAAAAGAAGAGAAAAAATCAATTAGCTCTTTCAAAAAACTTTTAGAAATTTCAGAAAGAGAGGACATTAAAGCTGAAGCATTAGTCAAACTGGGACTAATGAGTAATTCCTTGGGAAATATCAATGAAGCAAAAAAATATTTTTCTTCTGCATTATCACTCAAAGAGGGAGATGAATGGAAACCTGATGCACAATTTCATTTGATCAAAATCCATTATCAAAAAAAGAATTATCAAGATGTAATCGACACATACTCTAGCGGAGCATTCTCGATGTCTGACGAAATTAGACCAAAAATGTTGTTAATGGTTGGCAACGCATTCCGTCAAATGGACCGACACAGAGATGCGATAAGTGTCTATATACTATTGAGGGAACACTATCCATCCAGTAAAGAGGCAAGCGAATCAGAGTATAGAAAATTATTATCATTATTCAATCTTGGTAACAGGAGTTTGCCAAGGTACGTTGACAACTTTGTAGATTGGCAGCGCCCAAGAGATCCTGATCATAAAAATATTGATATGGCACTCTTATTGAAAGCCGAGCATCTCTTTGAAAGAAATAGTTTTATAGAATCAGCGAAGGCATACGATGAAATTCGACTTAACAAAGTGCCTAAAGAGTTAGGCTCATCACTTTTATACAAGAAGGCATGGTCTCATTCAGAGAGTAAAAATATAACGATGGCCATAAAATCTTTTACTGCATTCATTCAGGACTATCCCGAAGATTCAAGAATAGCCAATGCTTTAGCAAAAAGAGCACTCAACTACAAAGCTATAGAGGATTACACCTCGGCGCTTTCCGATCTTAAAAATATCATTGATGAACATCAAAATTCCACTTCAACTGAGCTGGCTTATCAGCAAATTGCCCTAATTGAAGGCCAAAAGCAGAACTATCCAGGCCTAATAGATAGCTACCAAAGTCTTTTAAAGAAATTTCCTGATAGCAAAGCTAACGCGGAAGCACACTTTTGGATCGGATGGGGACAATTTGAATTAAAAAAATTTGAGGAGTCTTCAAAATCTCTAAGAGAAGCAAGAAAAATTGATAGAAAATCTTACTTTGATAGAGCAACCTTACGAATAATTCTGGCTGAATATTCTCAACAACGCGTTGATGCTGTTAAATTGGAACTTGAGAACTTAAGGAAAACTATAAATAAAATTATTATACCACCTCAAATCTATCTTTGGTTAGGTGTTAATCTTTTTGACGACAAGAATTATTCTGAGTCATCTTACTATCTAAATTTGGCTTGTAACCCACAGGATCCTGAAAGCACACAGGCAGTTGTTTGGAGGTATCTTGGACAAGCTAGACTTTTCACAGGTGAATACAAAAAATCTATCGAAGCATTTAATTTTTATCTTCAAACTCCTCAACCCTCAAATAACAAAGCTAGAGTCCTTCAAGATAAATCGACTGCGCTGTTAGCATTGAAAGAATTTGATAAAGCAGAGAAAGAGGTAGAAAAAGCCCTGTCTCTACAGCCTCAAAGTCGAATTTATGGTATGCTGTGTATAATATGGGCCGAGATCGCTCTACAGCAGGAAAAATACGATGAAGCTATCAAACGCTTAATAAAACCCACCTATGCAATAGAAGACACATCCATAACCCCAACTGCATTACTTAAGAGTTCTTTTGCCCATGAAAAAATCGGTGAACTAGACAAGTCCAAAGAATTAAAGCTGAAACTTCAATCAAAATATCCGGAATACGTTGCGGAAACTATCATTCCAGGAACGAATGACTCCACAGCAGAATTTTCCCAAAACAATTAATCAATGACAAAGCGTAAAGAAGACGAAAATCCTCTATTGAATATTTTCGTAAATGTACTCTTACCAATCGTTGCTCTAAGTCAACTCAGCAAGAGTGGTGATAAATTTTGGCATATAGGTCCAGAATTCGGAATGACTGTAGCAGTCGCCTTCCCCTTCATTTATGGAATCTTGTTTTTCCTCAAAAATAAAAAATTTAATTTTTACTCAATTCTCGGTATCGCCAGTGTGCTTCTAACAGGTTTTATTACGATCCATGTTTGGAATGACGATGGCAGCGTTAAAGAAAACGCTGATTTACTTTTCGCGATCAAGGAAGCCGCCATTCCTTTAATGCTAGGAGCTGCAATGCTCTATTCTCACAAAACTAAAAACCCTTTGATAGATGTTTTTTTTCTAAATCCTGATATTTTTGATATCTCTAAAATTGAAGAAACCGCAAAAGAGAAAAATACTTTCAACGATTACCTTGCCTTTAGATTGAAATTAACATGGATGTTTGCCAGCAGTTTTTTGCTAAGCTCGGTATTAAATTTTATTTTAGCCATGTATCTGCTGAAAGACGCCAATGATAAAGAGAGTTATAATCTCGCTGTTGGCAAGGTGATGGGATATGGGTATCTCGTTATTGGAATACCACTAATGATGATTATGATCGCTTGTCTCCTTTACTTGATGAAGACCATTTCGAGGATCACTGGATTGACCAGAGAAGAATTCATGATGCCAAAATAATTAAATAATCTATTAATTATTTTTTTCTAAGAAATGCAAGAAGAACGAGAGCACCTAATGCAGAGCCGGCCATTGGAGCCAAATCCTTAATCATATCGATTAAAAAACCACCGGCTAATCCCCCAATACCTCCAAATATAATATACTTTATTACACGCGGAACATCTCTACCCATTGCCCAGCCTAAAAGCCAGCCGGTGCATCCTCCGATTGCAAAATAAATAAGTAATGGTTCCAATTTTTCTCCTTATAGCTGTTCAATCTTTTTCTAGTCCTACACTATTTGAAGAAAATTGTCCACCTCTAGAGCTTGAACTTTGGTCTCCGTAATACATTTCTGCCAATTTATAGGGACTAACACCAAGGCGATATAGAATTATTAGCCACATATTTTTTAATTTTCTTTGTAAGGTTCCTTCCCTAGAAAATTTTCTTTTAGAGCTTTTTATCTTAGGAGTAATAACACTAACATTACCGTAATCTCTAAGCTTAGAAGAGAACTTAACATCTTCCATTAAGGGCAAACCTTCAAAGCCACCAAGTTCAAAAAAAACCGACCTCAATACAAATATACTTTGGTCTCCATAAAGAGTTCCAATATGCATTGTATAGACCTTATGAAACCAAGAAAATAATCGAAATATTGGGTAAAGTTCCTCAATGTCTTTCAAAAACGCTCCTCCAATAATTGTTGAATCTGTATTAAATGATTGAACTAACGAATCATAATGATTCTGACTAAAAGTAGTATCAGTATGATGAAAAAGCAGGATATCCGAAGTAGCTTTTTCTGCACCTTTATCTAACTGTTGGCCTCTTGATGGAGGTTCAACTTGAAGCAATTTAATCTGATGATGCTTACAGATCTCTTTAACTGCACCATGATCTTTAGAAGCATCAGACACGATTATCTCTGGCAATGGAGACAAGTTGGATAAATCTAAAAGAATACTAGAGAGGTATTTATAATCATCTCTGCAAGGAATTATTATACTTACAGAGTGCGTTTTGGGCATATTAAACTAAGGGTGTAAAGACCGATAACTTTTCTCCCGAATGTTTAAACTCTATTGGAGTTTTACCTGCAAGCTCTCCATCAACTTCAACGGGTACATCGTTGTCACTCGTGACCTGTATTTCTCGACTTTGAATGTAATGAATACCACTGGCCTTATCCGACATTCCTAAAGCAATGCTTGATACATACTTAATTATTTCTCCAGGCTTCTGTTTATCAAAGACCATCACATCAAGTAATCCATCGTCATTTTTAGCCTTAGAAAAAACTTTAAGTGCGGGTCCATACAAAGATCCGTTACCAATAAGCACAAATGCACCTTCGATAGGTTTTCCTTGGTCAGGCGTTATTGTAATTCGAGGGGCTTCTTGGGAAGCAACATTGAATGCCGATAATAAATAACTAAATCTACCAAATCTTTTCTTATTTTCCCAGCTCGTTTCTTCAATAATTTTTGCATCAAAACCAACACCCGCCACTTGGACAAATATAGAATTGCCAGCCCTAAAAATATCAATTTCTTTGGTTTCACCATGTTCGATCACTTTCCAACACTCCTCCACATCATTTAACGGCAATCCCATCTCCCTAGCAAATAAGTTCATCGTTCCAGTAGGAAAAACTCCCAACTTCGTTTTGGTTCCTAATATTGAATCAATTACAGCATTAATAGTACCGTCCCCACCAGCAACACATATAGTATCTACCTCATCAGCAACATAGTTGAAAACAATCTCTTTTAAATGCTCAGCACTCTTAGTTTCTATTAATTCAATTTTATTTGATACTTCTCTTATCTCATCCGACAAAGAACTTCCTTTGTTAGCATGTGCGGAAGGGTTGAAAATTAGAGGTGTTTTTTTGGACATCTGAAAATAAATTATTGAATTTTTATAACAAATAGAACTCGTTACAGGTTTGACTCTACCAAAAGAACCCACTCCTCATCCAACTGATCTGGCGAAATAGGATCTCTTTTAGATCTGTTGTACCAATATGCGGCATTCCCTAAATCCCCTTCAATAACGTGAAGGTGAGCGTGAATCCAAGAACCCATCGAAGTGTTAATCTCACTCACAATATCATGAGCTTTATCCCAATTACCTTTTTTGGTATACCAAAGTGCTGATAACTCAGGCGAAAAATCTGATGGTGGATAATCATCTTTCTCAACTGAGCCTATAATATCATTTAAAGAATATTTACTCATAAAACAATAATTCTTGAATGCATTGTCCTTTAAAATAGAAATATGATTGCCCAATCCGTAGGGAATTATTGAACGTTATAACAAATATTAAGTTATTTTTTTTATTTTTACTACGAAAAACCTTGCGAAATTCCTCACAAAGTGAATCCTCAAAACAATAATTTGAATACATCTAAACCGAGAGCTTCTTTGAATGAGCAAGATCAGCCATCACCTGATCTCAGTTTCCCTTTTAAGCTGGTCGCAAATCAATTATCAAAAGTTGATGAATTCATTAATGATCAGGCAAAGTCTTTCGACCCAAATGTTGAAAACTATGTCAGTTATGTTTGTGAAATAGGAGGAAAACGCATTAGGCCAGCACTTGCCATACTAGCAGGGGGATCTTTGGGCGAGGTTAATGATGACCATATTAAAATTGGTGCAATCATAGAGCTAGTTCACTTGGCAACTTTAATTCATGACGACATCATGGATGAAGCCACTATTAGGAGAGAAATGCCAACTGCAAGCGCTAAATGGGGATCAACACTTAGCGTTCTTCTTGGTGATTCACTATTCGCGAGAGCTCTCGAATTGGCTGCAACTTTCGATGATCCTAGAATATGTAGAATTGTTGCTGAAGCAGCCTCATCCGTTTGCCAAGGTGAAATCATTCAAACTCAAAGAAGATTTGATCTCACCCTTACTAAGAAAGAGTACTTTAAAATAATTGAGCTTAAAACTGGAGCTTTGTTCGCGGTAGCTGCGCAATTAGGTGCCAGAATCTCCCAAGCTTCAGATGAGATTCAATTGCAATTAAAAGAATTTGGATTAAAAATCGGCACCTCCTACCAAATTTATGACGATTGTATTGATTTAGTCGGTGATGAAACTAGCACTGGGAAGACACTCGGAACTGATTTGGAAAAAGGAAAACTTACTTTACCTTTATTGAACCTCATATCATCTGGTACAGAAGCTCAAAAAGAAAAATTAAATCAGAGAATTCTACTCAAGGAACCAATTGATACAAATGCGCTTGCTGGCATTGCAGATTACGATGGAGCTATTGAAAGGGCCTTAGAAACAGGCAGGTCATTACTCACTGAAAGTAGAGAACTATTATCGCCTCTTAACGAATCGTCATACAAAACCGGTTTAATCGAAATAACCAATTACCTCGAAAAACTCTTCACCGATTGCATTTGAAATCAAAGTTAGGTATTTATACGGAGAATGATCCACTCCACTGCCATTATCGATCCAAGTGCAAAGATAGACCCATCGACTGAAGTCGGTGCTTATTCAATAATTGGTTCAGAGGTTCAAATTGGAGAGAATTGTCTAATTGAACCTCACTCACAAATTTGTAATAAAGTAACGATTGGAAAAGGAAATAAAATCGGACGTGGATCTATCATAGGAGCAGATCCGCAGGACCTATCATTTGATCCTTCAACAATAAGTAAAGTCTCGATTGCAGATGATAATACCATTAGAGAATTAGTTACCATTCACAGAAGCACCGAATCAGAAGGCATTACAAAAATAGGTAATGGGAATTTTTTAATGACAGGATGCCATATCGGCCACGATGTGACTGTTGGTAACAATATTATTATCGCCAACAGCTGCCTACTAGGCGGCCACACAGTTGTTAATGATAATGCTTTTCTTGGAGGAGGAGCTGTATTCCATCAATTTGTCCACATAGGAAGTTTTTGCATGATACAGGGAAATTCTACCATTACCAAAGACGTTCCAACCTATTGTATTGGTTATGGAAGAAATTGCTTAGCTGGTATTAACACTATTGGACTTAAGCGCTCAGGGATGGATAAAAAACATATCCAAGAAATCAAAAATCTATTTAAGGTGATTTTTTATTCTAAAGATACAGCTTCCAGTAAGATTAAGGAGGAAGGCCAAAAAAAGAACTCTGAACATATTGATCTATTTTTGGAATCACTCAGTAATCCAAGCCAAAAAGGAATCTGTCACCCATCCCAGAAGTGATAACAAAATAAGCCAGTACCATCAATAGTCTTGCATTGGATGAAGTTTTTAAAATTTAAGTAAAATTAGCGAATAAAGGCTCAAAGTTTTTTCAATTTACATTGCTTAAATATCAAATTCGGCTAATTTTTATAAAATTTTAGGCTTACCATTCATATTCGGTGCAAAAACTAAAAAATATTTTTCTAAAAACCTTAATTTTTGGTTTTTTTGCGTCCATTTTCTTTTTTGTCGTCACAAACCCAGCAAAAGCTAACCCTCTTAATATAAAGCTTGGTGATAGTGTCAATATTGAGGGTGATGATACCTCCTATGATAATCTTTCAGGAGTCGCTAAAGCTGTCGGAAACGTAAGGATAAGCTGTGGAGATACCGATATCTATGCAGGAAAGGCTGAATATCACAATACAAGTGGTGACATTTTCTTAGAGAATAATGTTTCAATTTACCAGGGTGAGCTAGTCCACAAAAGTAACGCAGCGATTTATAATATTAAAAGTGGGGAAATCATGGCCAATGAATTGAAAAGTGGATTATCCCCAATTTTCTATAGTAGCGGAAAACTCAAAAGTGAGACTGAAGAACTCGACAAAATATCAATGCAATCTTCTGTCATCACAACCCATGATAGTGTTAATCCAAATTACAAAATAAAAGCTAAAGAGGTAAAAATCGTCGGAATCAACGGTCCAGAAGAAAACCGTCGAATCATTTTTAATAATATGACGATTTACGCCGGTAAAATTCCTGTACTATGGCTTCCGTATTTATCGCAGCCACTTGACGCAGAACAAAGCTATCGCTTCCTTCCAGGTTACAAAAACAATTGGGGCGCTTTTTTGATGAATCAATATGGCATGATGTTAAATGACAAAGCATTGGCAACTTATCATCTCGATTTTAGATCATCTCGAGGTATCGCCGGTGGCTTAGATATTGATTTTAATCGGGGCAACAAAAACCTAAGTGATAACTCCGGATCATTTAAATCGTATTATGTGAAGGATCGAGATACTAGCCTCACTCATAACAACAGAAAGAGAAATGAAAAATTAAGCTCAGACAGATATCGTTTTAACCTGAATCATAAAATGTCTTTATTTGCAAAGAAATATGATGACCTTTTTCTAAATTTAGACATCAACAAATTAAGTGATCAGTATTTTTACGAAGATTTTTTCCCGGAGGAATACCGATTAGATCCAAAACCAGATAATATAATTGGATTACAAAAAACTTTTCCAAACGCGGTTGCAAGTATTTGGGCTCGATTTCAGGCAAATAATTTTTATAGAACTGACACAAGGTTACCTGAACTAACTTTTGAGTCTTCGACAATTCCCATTGGAAAAACTGGGATTTATTACACTGGAGGAACATCAGCCGGCCTATACGAAAACCGTTTAACGAAGGCAGAAAAAGAGCAACTTCGTAGACTAAGAAATCAAACATCCATATCCAATCAAGACATTGATAAAATTGATCCTGATATATTAACTAATAATGGAAATATTTTGGAAAGATTAAAAGAAGGCGGTGACATAAAATCAAATTTCACAAGACTCGATACTTACCATGAACTAAAAATGCCAAAACAATTATTTGGGTGGCTGAACATCACTCCTCGAGCAGGATTCAAAGGAACTTCTTATTCTCAGATAAATGATTCAAATAAAAGCGATACAAGAAAAGCTATCCATGCGGGCATTGACTCATCTTTTAAATTATCTAGAGACTTTGATGGTTTTAGTATTCCCCAAATTGGGCTATCAGATTTGAGGCATGTGGCAGAACCTTTTGTGAGATATTCATATGTAGGCACTGATGAACTTGAATCAGATATTGGCAAAATCGATAGACTAGTTTCAACGACAAAGCTACGGCCAATTCATTTATCAGAGTTTACGGCAACAGATGAAATTAATGACTGGAGTATTATGCGATCAGGAATTTCCAACCAGCTAATCACTTCTCGAGATGGTAAATCTCATGAGTGGTTAAAAGTAAACAGCTATTTAGAGCATTATATTGATGACCCTGAATTCGATCGTAACTTTTCTAACTTATATAATGAAATATCCCTGACTCCTCTTCCCTGGTTATCTATGAGTCATGAAATTTCGGCGCCATTTCTAGCAGATGATCCACTGGATTATACAGAATCAAATACATGGTTTACATTTATGCCAACGGATCACCTAGAATTTACTATTGCTCACCGGTACTTGAAAGATCATCCTGTATTAGAAGAATCTGACCTTCTTGATTTCAGAACTTATTATCGGGTTACAGACCGGCTTGGATTAAGCGCGAGGCAACGTTATGAGTTTGATGATGGCACCCTTGAATTTCAGCAATATTCTATCCACTATGATCTAAATAGTTGGACTGCGGGACTCGGGGCTCTAATGGCCGATCATAGATCTGACGAAGATGAATTTGGTTTAGTTTTTACACTTACTCTAAAAGACTTTCCTTCATTAAGCCTTCCCGTTGGGATCACCCCATCACACTAATTGGTTCAAAAAATCAATTAATTGTAATCAACAAATCATCAAGTAAAATTTAAATCTGATACATCAAAAAAATTCCGATGTCAGATCATAATGCTCGAAAAATATCTCTATCTATTCTCAGGGAATGGGAAGAATCTAGTAAGTTTATTGATTCCATTATAGATAAAAAGTTTAGATCAAATGATTTAGGTCATCTCGACAAATCATACACTCAAAATATAGTTCTTGGTGTTATCAGAAATTTATCTCTGCTTGATCACTTCGTAGAAAAGCTACGCAATTCAAAAATGAGCTCAGAAACTAGAAGAGTTCTTTATATTGGCATTTATCAGATTCTTCTCATGAGAACCCCAGATCATGCCGCGGTTAATGAAACCGTAAATCTTGCCAATGGTAAAAGTAGAGGGATGGTTAATGCAATTTTAAGGAGGTGCGTAAGGGAAAAAGAAAATCTCTTAGAGGAAAAAGAGGACATGGATCCTGCTGATAAATTTTCAATACCTGATCACATCTACGCTCGGTGGGAAAAGCAGCTTGGCAAAGAAACATCCATGGATGTTGCAGAGAATTCCAATATTCCCGCCAAACTAATGATCCGTTCAAATGAACTATTAGGAGGTTTAAGCGATGAGGATTTAACTGAAATTGATGCAACTAGAATAGATCAATTTAAAGGCTTTTATGAAGTCAAGAAACTGCCTCTTAAAGCAATAGCAGATGGACGTTGTTATGTACAAGACCCCTCAACTTCTATAGCACCATATTTGTTAAATCCCGATTCAAATCATACGGTTTTAGACGCATGCGCATCTCCAGGAGGAAAAACCGCAATCCTTTCATCCATAATGAGCAATGAAGGAAAAATAATAGCATCCGATATTGAAGGCCCGAGGTCTGAACGATTGTTGAAAAATTTAAAGAGACTGGGTGTAAAAAACACTGAGATTTTGAGTGGTGATCTTAGGGAAACCAAAGATGCATTAGAGAATGAAAATGTGAGATTTGATAGAATTCTTGTTGATGCTCCTTGCTCAAATTCTGGTGTTTTCAGAAGAAGAGCCGATGCCAAATGGCGTCTAATGCCTAATTATACAAATGAACTAATAGACCTCCAGTTAGAATTACTATCTGCAGTCATACCTTTAATGAAAAAAGGAGGAAAATTAGTATATAGCACATGTAGCATTGACGCGGAAGAAAACACTGGGGTAATCTCTAAGATAATTGAAACACATACTCACTTAGAAAAATTAGACGAAGTACAATTAATACCTAACGATATAAATGACGGAGCTTATGCCGCACTTTTGGGTTAATTAATCTCAACTTAAAAACACCAATCTAATAAATTCAATATGGGGAAATTAATTTCAGTTATAATTTCAATTCTAACAAGTTTAGCTCTACTAGCCACAGTGGTAACGACAATTCTAATTTGGTCATTGAACAAATCAACAATCTACGAAAGAAATTCGCCACTAACAAATAACTCCACTTTAAGCCCAAAAATTACCAATTAAAAATTACCAACGAATTATTTAAATTTATGAAAATAAAATATCTAAAAGTAATACTCTTTGTGGCAATGATTAGCACCCCATTGATCCATGCTGACAACCACTCCTCAATTAAACTTGAAAAAACTGGAGACAATAAAATAACCGTCAAAATAAATGGGGATCATTTTACCACATATCACTTCGGTAAAGAGAGAGCAAAGCCAATTTTGTATCCTGTTCTTGGTCCTGAAAATAGACGTATGGTACGAGATTGGCCAATTAAAAAAGACTCTCCTGATGAGGCTCATGATCATCCCCACCATGAATCATTATGGTATACCCATGGAGATGTTAACGGCATTAGTTTCTGGCACGTTGGTGATAAGATGGGGAAAATCCATCATCAAAAATTTTTAAAATCCAAAGAAAATGAAATTATTACTGAGAATAATTGGGTTAGCCCAAAGGGAGAATTACAATGCTCTGATACAACTCATATAAAATTTATGTCATTACCTAACGGTGGACGCGGAATCGATTATAAGGTGACATTAAGAGCAACCAATGGAGACGTAAAATTTGGAGACACCAAAGAAGGTTCTATGGGAATAAGGACACATCCAGCTCTTCGAATGAAAGGTAAAGTAGCGACTGGAAAAGCCATTAATAACAATGGAATTTCAGGAGGTGGAGTATGGGGAAAAGCTGCAAAATGGCTGTACTACTGGGGTAAAGTAGAAGGCACTCAAGTTGGCGTAGGAATTTTTGATCATCCAACTAACCCAAGACATCCAACAACATGGCACGCCCGAGATTATGGTCTAATCGCAGCGAATCCTTTTGGTTATTCATACTTTCAAGGCAAACCTCGAGGCACTGGAGATTTAATTTTAAAGGATGGCGAAAGCATCACATTTCGTTATGCATTTGTCTTTCTCGGAGGAGATAATAAAACCTCGAAAGTCTCTGAAATCTATAATGAGTGGATAAAATAAATATCTAGACTTTCGATAGAGGATCCGCTTATGAAAACAATTAAATCAATTTTATTCATAGTATCTATCGTTATAGTTTTTTTATTTTTTTCTAATTCCAATGCCAGCGAATCAGAAGATGGCAAGCCCTTAGACTTTTTTAATAGCATCTCTTTAATTGATGGGGATTTTTTAGATCGCTCCATAACCCGTGAACTATCCGAGTCATTTAGCATACTACCTAATGTATCAATTTCAGATTCCGTAGATTCCGGATTTCTAATTCGGGGAATCAACGCTGAGGGAAATGGCCTATCTTCTGGCAAGCCACTTGCCAACCTCTACGTTGATGGTATTGCTCAATCCATTAATGGCTCAAGACGTGGCACTCTGGGAACTTGGGATTTAGAGAACATATCATTAATGCGAGGGCCTCAAGGAACTCAAGGTGGAAGAGTTTCTACTGCTGGACAAATAAATTTAAATACTAAAGATCCGACTTTCACTGAGGAAGGTTCTCTACTTTTTGGCCTTGGAGAAAACAATCTCTATGAAAGTGCATTAATGATATCTGGCCCAATTAATGAATATCTGGCTGCAAGATTTACCGCGGAAATATTGAATCAGGATGGAGAATTTAATTATCCTTTATCTGGTGGTTTACCTAAATTGTCCGAAAGAAAAGAAGATAAGTATTATCAACTAAGAACAAAGATACTCTATCAACCTTCAGGTAAAGATGGATTGACAGCAAAGTTTACCGCTTTGCACGCATATGATTCACCACAGTATCAAGATGTTGATGGACCCTCAGCAGGAGTTGAATGGAATGATAGAGTATGGGGACTACAAAGTCTCCCAGCATTTATCCCAGCTCTCTCTACTGAGGTTTCTCAGGCAAGTCTCTCTATTTTTTCTCCAATTAATGAATATTGGAGTGTGGAAAGCTTAACCGGAATCATAAAAACCCAAACAGAAATACCCTCTATTGATTTATCCAAAGATGGCGAAAATAATGAAAAAAATCATTCAAGACAATTTACTGCTCATTATGAAAATGGACCTGTAACAAGTAGTATAGGAATTTTTTATTTAGATGGAAAAACTAACAGGAGTTACAATCAAAAACTTCCATTCAATGATTTCACAACCGAAAATCACGAAATACAGGAAGTAGAAAACATTGCATTATTTAGTGAAGTAAATTTTCAAATTTTTCCTAGATGGTCAATATTTGGAGGCCTTCGTTATGATCGAGAAAAGCTGGGATTTAATAAAGTATTTCGTGAAGTCAACGAAACTCAGCTCCTCTCATCAACCAGTTTCTCATCAGATTTCTCCGATGATGCTATTTTGCCTAAAGTTGGGATCAATCATAATTTAAATGACGACACGCTGATAAGCCTAAAGACTCAAAAATCTTATCGTCCCGGTGGCATTGAGTATGATCTTTTTAACAATAACGATTATTTATATAATGATGAAACCGTTTGGAACTATGAACTTTCATTATCTGGAAAATTACCAAATAAAAGTATTAATTACTCTGCCAATCTTTTTTATATGGATTGGAAAGATCAGCAATTAACAATTCCCAGAATTCCTAGTGACCTTACCAGTTCAGTCATTACTAATGTCAAAGATTCATATGTTTATGGAGGGGAACTTGAACTTATATCCCAACCATCTAAAGGATTAATTCTTTTTGCATCAATCGGTGCTGCGCTAACTGAATTTGAAGAATTTGAATTTAATCAAATCGGGACAAACAATAATCTTTCAGGCTTAAAATTTCCACGAACTCCAAACTATTCCGCCTCAGCGGGAATAGAATATCAATTTGATAGTGGTTTATTTTTAGGAGGAAACGTTAATTATACAAGCTCAAGAATATCAAGATCAATATTTGAGGGACTCGAACGGGACGACCTTTCAGCATACACCGTCTTGAATTTCAGAGTTGGTTATAAACGCGATAATTGGAGTATAACAGCATTTGCAAACAATCTGACTGATGAAGAATATTTTCTTTACCGATATGATACTCCCAAGCTTCAAGTCGGAACATTGGGTCTGGGACGTTTCTTTGGCGTTCGAGCCTCTTACAATTTCTAAAATTTCATCAAATCGGTTTGATGATAATAATGAATTATAATAGGTATATTTCTATATTCACATGATAAATC
>MDTE01084302.1_pt1 | contig 14422 bp, 9 predicted proteins | sample 811231 | NCBI WGS metagenome assembly MDTE01 (sample SAMN05326651, study PRJNA326480) | marine metagenome | isolation source: seawater | place: Indian Ocean: Red Sea | collected 2010 | reverse complement strand
GTGGGGATGATCCGTAAGGCGGTGAAGGAAGCGGGTATTGAAAAGAACACTGTCTTCATCTTCAGTTCGGACAATGGCTTCCTTTGCGGTTCTCACGGTTACGGCTCCAAGGTTCTTCCCTACGAAGAGTCGACGAACGTACCGTTGATTATTTACGACCCGAGGCACTCCTCCAGCGGCAAGAACTTGCGTTCCGACGCCCTGACCGCAAACATCGACGTGGCGTCCACCATTCTGGATCTTGCCGGTTTGGAGGTACCCGCGGGATTGGACGGTGTCAGCCTGCTCCCTCTCCTCGACAACCCCAAGGCGCAGGTCCGTGAGACTGCCGCCCTGATCAACGTTTGGGGACCGAAAGCAGCGCATTCCTTTGGAGTCGTGACGAAAGACTACAAGTATATTTACTGGCCCTACGAGTCGGGGGATTTCGAACCCACCGAAGAGTTGTATCACCTCGCCAAGGATCCTCACGAACTGACCAATTTGGCTTCGGTCAAGCGGAAAGAGTTAAGAAAGATGCGGGCTCGATACGACGATGCAGTGGAGGCTTGGCGTCGCCACGGCGTTGATTACAACGGATACCAACCCTACGGCGATATCTTCGACCGTACAATTCCTTGGCGACCATGAAATTGAAGTCCTTTCATACTTTTTATTTATTAATTATCAGCTCATTATCCTTTGGGGCAACCAAGCCAAATATCATTCTAATCCACACGGATGATCAGGGTTATGGGGACTTCTCTCTGCTGAACCCCGATTCCAAGTTCAAGACTCCGAATCTGGACCGACTCGCAAAGGAAGGCATCACACTTACGGATGGACACTCCCCGGATACCGTCTGCCCCCCTTCTCGATATGGCTTGCTCACGGGCAGGTATTGTTGGCGCACCACGCTCAAACGCGGAGTTTTCGGTGCCGAAAAACCCTTCGCAACGACACGCCAATTTGGCCCGACGTCGCTCACCCCGTAATCCAAAATTCAAAAAAGTAAACAAAGTCAAATGAATCTGTTTAAAACTGTCCCACTGTTGCTTGGAGCCGTTTTCGCCGGTCAGGCCAAGAGCCCCAACATCGTTCTGATCATGGCGGATGACTTGGGTTTCTCGGACTTGGGGTGCTATGGATCGGAGATCCAAACACCCCATCTAGACCGATTGGCGCAAAACGGCTTGCGCTTCAGCCAATTTTACAACACCGCCAAGTGCCACTCCTCTCGAGTTTCTCTACTCACGGGGCTCTATTGCGACCAGGCAGGTTCCGCAAGCTTAAGCCGTGGGGCAACGATTGCCGAAGTTCTCAAGCCCGCGGGCTATTCGACCTGGATGTCCGGAAAATGGCACCTCAGCAAACAACCGACTGATTTTGGCTTTCAGCGTTATTGGGGTCACCTCTCCGGCGCCTGTAATTTCTTTACCGGCGACAATTCTTTCCGGCTGAACGGAAAGGAGTGGGGAATTCCCAAGAACCTAAACGGTAAACCCTTCTACACAACCCATGCGATCACTGACTTTGCCTTGGACTTCATTGAGGAAGGAGAAGTGGGGGAGACATCCGACCCCTTTTTCCTCTACATCGCCTACAATGCTCCCCATTACCCGCTGCATGCTCCGGAATCTGCGGTTAAAAAATACGACGGGGTGTATGACGGTGGATGGGACCAATTAAGGAAGACCAGGTACGCCAAGCAATTGTCTTCGGGTTTGGTACCCAAAAAATTCAAATTATCTCCTCGAGCCGATCATGTCCCCGCATGGGATTCCATCGAAGAGTCCGAAAAACAATGGGAGGCGGACCGGATGGAGGTCTTTGCGGCCATGATTGATCTTGTTGACCAAAACATTGGCCGGTTGATCAAAGACTTGAAGAAAAGGAAAGTTTTCGACAACACGCTTTTTCTTTTTTGCGCGGACAACGGTGGTTGTCCGTTCGAACGAACTCGGGGAAGAAACCTGAAGCCCTGGGACCCCAACTCCTATTGGACTTACGATGCCTCGTGGGCTCAGGCGAGCAACACGCCATTCCGCCTCTATAAACAGAACCAGCATGAAGGCGGGATCTCTTCACCCTTGATCGTTCACTGGCCAAAAGGATTGAAGGTAGAACCGGGAAGCATTACACGGCAGCCCGGACACCTGATTGACTTCCTGGCCACTTTTATGGAAATCAGCGGAGCCGAATATCCCCAAAAAGTGGGTGATCGAATCATTGATCCGATTGAAGGCAAATCTCTCATCCCAATCTTTCAAGGAAAGGAAAGGGATGGGCACGAAAATCTCTATTTTCACTTTGGGACCGACCGGGCTTTGCGCCAGGGAAAATGGAAACTGGTTTCCGCGAAGGGAGGAAAGTGGGAGCTCTACGATCTGGAAAAGGACCGTACCGAACTTAACGATCTTGCCGAAAAGCATCCCGGGCGAGTGGAGAAGATGTCCAAAATTTGGTTTGATATTGCCAAAAACAAGGAAAGGCTCGGGAAAAAGGGATTGGCTCCGGTTAAGGATTCGGTCAAGTCTCTTTCCTTCCGAAAGGACACTTCCGGTCAATTGAATGATTAGTCTTGAATCGGCTTCCGGGGGTGCCCATGAGGGGACTTTCACCGATATGAGAGCACTGCCTTTTTCCTTCGCTTAATCAGCAATCAAGTTTGTCTTTGCGTCGATCTTGTGAAAGCAATGAACCATGCGTATGCTTAGAAGCCAGTTACCCAAAATCTTTTTTCTCCTGTGTCTTTCCGTATGCTCGGCCAGTAAGGTCCAAGTTACGAAACTCTCGCTTGGCGTAAAGCCCGGTCTGCACTTCGAACCGAAAACTCTTCACGCTCAACCCGGCGAAGAGGTTGAACTGCTCTTTGACAATTCCGATCTGATGATGCATAATTTCGTGCTTCTGCAGCCCGGATCAAGGATGGAAATCGTGGAGGCTGCCAACGCCCTTGGCGCCAAAGGGCCGGAACTCCATTACGTTCCCGAATCCGATAAGGTGCTGGCATCCACTCCCGTTGTCATGCCCAAAAAGAAAGCAGTGGTCCGATTCAAAACTCCAGTGAAGGAAGGAGAATATCCGTATGTGTGCACTTTCCCAGGACATGGCTACGTCATGCACGGCATTCTCCACGTGACCAAGGAAAAGCCCAAAGATCTGGCTTCGAAAAGAAAGGACCAGCAAAAGGTTTCCGTAAGCGTACCCGAAGAACTCGAGGCGGTTCTTTTCTCGCCCAACACCGTAACCCCTTGCGTTGCCTGTATCGGAGTGGCTCCGACTGGAGAGGTCTTTGCCGGGGTCGACCAGATCGGATCCCTCGGGAAGGGGGCTGGAAAAGGGAGAATCGTCCGGCTTATCGACGAGGATAACGACGGAGTTCACGACTCATACACCATCTTCGCGATCATCGATAACCCTCGGGGGATAGTACCGATTGGGGACAAGCTTTTCGTACTGCATACCCAATGGGGAAGCGAGTCCAAGTTCGAAGGTATGTTTCTGTCCGTTCTCGAAGATAAGAATTGGGATGGGGTGGCGGACGGTCCACCCCGACATTTGGTTCGCGAGATCAGCACCCGGAAATTCAATCAGGACCGCGGAGTCGACCACACCACCAACGGTATTCGTATGGGAATCGACGGTTGGATATACGTGGCGGTGGGCGACTTTGGGTTTGTCGATGCCGAAGGAACGGACGGGACCAAGCTCACCATGTATGGAGGAGGGATCATTCGGGTTCGACCCGATGGGACCGAACTCGAAACCTACGCAAATGGCTTACGCAACGTCTATGACGTTGCCATCGATCCGTTCATGAACCTTTTCACTCGGGGGAACACGAATGATGGAGGGGGATGGAACATGCGTTTCATCCACGAAATTCAGACCGGAGAATACGGATACCCCAAACTCTTCAAGCGATACACCAGCGAGATCATTCCCGCTTTGGTTGACGTGGGTGGCGGATCCGGAACGGGAGCCATGTACTTCGAGGAACCGGGGTGGCCTCAAAAGTACAATGACGTTCCCATGATGTGCGACTGGGGTCGAGGCCAATTGTACATCCATCGAGTCAGACCGGACGGGCCGAGTTTTACGCAGGAGCAGGAAAACTTTATCAAATGCGGCAGGATTACGGACGTTGATTGCGACGGGTCCGGAAGACTTTTCATCGGCAGTTGGAGCAATTCGGGCTTCAAGGGAGGCACGGGTGGATACGTCGCGAGAATCGTTCCCAAGTTTTGGGAATACCGGGCCTTTCCCGAACTGAGCAAGCGAAATGAGATTGACTTGGCGAACCTCCTCACCACCCCAAGCGCCAAGACCAGACTTCACGCTCAGCAGGAAATCCTTCGCCGCGGAGGATCCGGAAAGGAGGTCCTCGCCATAGTTTTGGACAAAAGAATCGCACCCCGAGCCCGAATCGCCGCACTTTACACCTTGAAACAACTTCTTGGGAAGAAGTCTCACACGACTCTCCTTAGCCTGATCGAGGATCCTGACGTGGCCGAACATGCCTTGCGGGCTCTGGCCGACCGCAAGACACAACTTTCCGGTATTCCTCTGGAACCCTTCGTTCAAGCCCTCAAAGATTCCAATCCCAGGGTTCAAGTGGCTGCTGCCGTGGCCCTTGGGCGACTGGGAGAAAAGGCGGCGGCCAGAGCATTGCTTGCCGTCTCCAATCCTCCCACTGTCGATCCGCTTCCAAGAGCGGAGCCTCCGAAAGACGAAATGGGTGAGAGCGGAAACCTTCACCAAAGCCCCATCATCGAAGGGAAAAGGGTTCATACGTTTGACGTCGACGTGACGGGTTGGAAGGAACTCCACCTGACTCTCGGTGATGGCGGGAACGGAAACGGCAGCGATCATGGGGCTTGGTTCGACCCAGTTCTCATCAAGAAAGACGGATCGTCCGTTCCCTTGACCAGCCTTAAATGGGCCAAAGCGACCCAAGGTTGGGGAAAGACGGGTATCGGAATCAGCGCCACGGGAGCCAAGCTCGCCCGAAAGGACGGAAAGCCCATGAGCGATGGTATCGGCACCCACTCCCTCGGAACGATCACTTACGGGAAACTTTCCAACGATTGGGTCCGCTTCCGATGCACCGCGGGGCTTGCCAGCACCGATCATGGCGGGAAGGGGCGCTTTTACGTAAGCGAATCGCCTGTTGAAAAGTTCGCCGGGCAAGGCAAGCAAGCAATCCCCGAAGGTCCCCATGCAACCCCAAACTCATCCAGCATCCTTCCCCATATCGCCCGTCAGGCGCTCGTGGCGTTGGATGCGGGTCAGGCTTGCGTGGATGCGATAGGCACGCCAAACCAAAGCGGAGCGCTCATGGCCTTACGATACATGCACTCGACGGAGACGGTAGATGCCTTGATCAAATCCTTCGGTGATGTGGATGAACCTGACCTCAGGCAACGAATTGCCAGAAGCCTCGTTCGGTTGGTCAACAAGGAGAAACCTTACAAGGGAGAAACTTGGTGGAAAACCCGACCGGATACCCGCGGACCTTATTATTATCCGACTGCCTGGGAAAGAACCGATAAAATTACCAGGGCCCTGGTGAAGATGGCTAAGCAGGGTGACCCCGCAACCCGATTCGTAATCATCGAACTGGCTAAGAAGGACCGGGTGGAATTGCCCGGTTTGTGATCTCTCGTATCGCTTCGTTCGCTCAGATAAAAATTCGTTGTAATCATGAAATACTGTTTTCCTTTCAGTTTGGTTTGGGCTTTCTTGGCCGGGCCATGGCATTCCCAAGCTCAGACGCAACCAAACCTAGTCATCCTTTTGGCTGATGACCTCGGCTATCGGGACGTGGGTTGCTACGGCGGACCCGTGCAAACCCCAGCCATCGACCAATTGGCCGAAGAGGGGGTCAGGTTCACGGATTTTTACTCCGGTTGCGCCGTGTGCTCACCCAGCAGAGCCACCTTGTTGACCGGCAGACACCATATTCGAACGGGCGTATACAGTTGGATTTCAGACGAGGTTCAAAACTCACATTTGCTTCTTCGGGAGCGAACCCTAGGCGAAATCCTGAAGGACCGCGGATACACCACGGCTCACATTGGAAAATGGCACTTGGGATTGCCAACCAAAAACCGTGCGAAGCCAACACCCAGTCATCACGGATTCGATTACTGGTTCACTACCTGGAACAACGCATCGCCCAGCCACAAGAACCCCAATAATTTCATTCGGAACGGACTGTCGGTTGGTCCGCTGGAAGGGTATTCCTGTCAATTGGTTGCGGAGGAGGCGATCGAGTGGCTGGATCATCATCGCCATCCCAAGGCCCCCTTTTTTCTGAATCTCTGGTTTCACGAACCCCATTCCCCGATCGCCGCGCCGGAGGAAGTGGTTTCCAAGTACGGAGGATTGAAAGACAGAAATGCCATTTATTCCGGAACGATTGATAATACGGACCGGGCAATCAAGCGAGTCATTGAAAAATTGGATGCCATGGGAGTTCGTGGAAACACTCTGATCATTTACGCTTCGGATAATGGAAGTTATCTGGACGACCGGACCGGAAACTTAAGGGGAAAGAAAGGTTCGAATTGGGATGGGGGCATTCGGGTACCGGGCATATTTTGCTGGCCTGGCGTGATTCGGCCAAGCCTCGCACTCAAGGAACCAGCTGGCCTGGTCGACGTCTTGCCGACGGTCTGCGGATTATTCAATCTTGAGGCACCGAAGGATCGACCGATTGACGGTTCGGACTTATCGGCTTTGCTGATGGGAAAACCCGATGGGTTCAAGCGCCGTCAGCCTTTGTTTTGGCATTTGCAAAAATCGCGACCCATAGTGGCTATCAGAGATGGAGATTTCTCTCTCGTTGCGGAGCCCGATTACGAACTGTCCAAATCCAATATGTTCCAAGAATCCTGGATACCCGTAATCAAAAGGGGAGGGTATCGGGATTTCCAACTTTTCGACTTATCGAAAGATCCCGGTCAGACCCAAAACGTCAGTTCTCAAAATCCTGAATTGTTCCGAGAACTGAAAACGAAGTTATTGAAAATCAACCAAAGCGTCATGGCAGATGGAACGGATTGGCATTTGCAATAAGGGGTAGCTTGGCAAGCCATACCTCTTGCTTTCCAAGATGAGTGATCGTTCCAAAACTTTTCCAATGGAGTTGAAATTCCCACATCTCTGCCTTATTTTTGATTCCATGATTTCAAGATTCACTTTTGTCGCAATTGCCACACTAACCTTGTTGTCCTCATTCGTTTGGGCGGATGATGACAAAGAGGAGGCCCGTCCGGAAGTGAGATTGGCGGCGGCCAAAGAGGTTCTCATGGAATCCGCCAACATCTCCCTTCTGTACTTGAGAGGCCTGGTTTGCCCGTCCTGCGCAATTGGGGTTCGTAAAAACCTCTCGAAGATGGAGGGTGTAGACAAAAAAAGATTCAAGGATGGGATTGATATGAATCCGGAAACCCAACTCGTTACGGTTGCTCTCAAGGATGGAGCTTCCTTGGATAACAAGGAATTGCTCGAACGGGTCGAGGATGCAGGATACGTGCTTGTCGAAGAGTATATCATTCACGACAACCACCTGGATGCCCTTCAGTTCAAGCAGGACGCATCCGTCAGGATTGTACATCACAATCACACCCATAAGTAGAGCCCTGCTTTTGGCAAACGCTTGATGAGGCGGTTTTTCCTGCTCTTAATTTTCCTCGCCGCTTTCTCGGCACGGGCTGATGACCCGATCATGAACATGATGCCCCGCTGGTCGGGTGGTTGGGGGTATCAGGTTCATTACGAGCACATCAACGAGTCGGATTTGCTTCTTGGAAGCAACAAGCTTGTGAAAGGTTTGTCCGAGAGAGTGAATCTCGTTCACTTGGAAGGGGTTTACACTTGGAAAAAGGAATTTCGAATCACGGCGAAGCTACCCTACGTTCTCGATGCGGAAAGGGAAATGCCGGATGGGATGGGTGGCAAATTGATCCAAAAAGACCGCGGTTGGGGTGACCTCAATCTTGGCGTTCCGCTTAAGAAATACTTTAATTTGGATGGAAAGAGCGGTTCCTGGACTTTCAAGCCCATGGTGCGCATTCCTCTTTCCAATAAGGACGACTATGACTTCTATTACAAGGAGTTTGGCGGGGGTATCGGATTTGGCCACGAGTTCGAAACCGCAAATTACTTCTTTGGCATTGGGACGGCTTGGTGGATTTTTGATGGCGACCGACCTGCGGAAATTCACTCCTCCTTGGATTTCGGTTATAATTTCGAAACCAAGAATTCAAACGGATCCGTCTTTTGGGAAACCGATTTTCATGCCGAAGATGATGAATCCAGAACCCTAGGTTCAGGTCCTGCCTTCTACTTCAACCATAACGATACGATCCATTCGAGAATCGAATGGAAGCACGACTTCATTGATCACCAAGGTATCATTGACCACGGCAACGGAAACCACTTCAAGATCGGGATCGGTTGGGTGTTTTGAGAGTGTAAAGGTTCACTCCAGTTCCCCATCTTTAGTTTTACGGCTCGAGCTTTCCCGATCTTCTGCGCTTCCCTTTCGGGTCAATGCGGAAAGTTCGGTTCGGTGTGGATTTTCATTGAGCCCAAAAATTCATCAGGCTAATTCTTGTTAAGCCTCTTATCTCTTCCCATGAAAAACCCATTTGTCTCTCTGTTCCTTTTTTCTATCTTTTTCTTTTTCGCAAGGGCCGAAAATTCCAAACCGAACGTCCTGTTGGTATCGATCGACGATTTGAACGATTGGGTGGGCTGCCTCGGCGGTCACCCGCAAGCCAAGACCCCCAATATCGATCGACTGGCGAAAATGGGCACCCTCTTCGCCAACGGACATTGCCAATCTCCGGTATGCAATCCTTCCCGGGCCAGCATGATGACCGGACGCTACCCGCATGCCACCGGCATTTACTTTCTCAGCCCGGACCTGGAACTCGCGCCCGTTCTGAAGGAGGTCCCGACCTTGCCTGAAGTCTTTGCCCAAAAAGGATACAAGACCATGGCAGCGGGTAAGATTTTCCATCGCGGAGACAAACGCTTTTTTGAGGAATACCTCCCCACCGGAGGATTCGGTCCACGACCTAAGAAAAAGATCTCCCAACCCCACGGGCATCCATTGTGGGACTGGGGAGTGTATCCGAATGACGATAACCTTATGCCGGACATGAAATGCGCCAAGTGGGCGGTCGACCAACTGGGGAAAAAACACAAAAAGCCTTTCTTCATGGGAGTCGGATTTTACCGTCCGCACGTTCCCATGTATGCCACCAAGAAATGGTTCGACATGCATCCGCGTGGTCAGGTCAAGCTTCCCGCCATACACAAGGATGACCTTAGTGATCTCAGTCAATACGCCATCGACCTTACCAACTTAAAGCACGTTTCCCCCACCCACAAATGGGTCAAGGGTGCGGCGCAATGGGAACACGCCGTACAGTCCTACCTTGCCTCCGTGACCTTTGCCGATCATTGCCTGGGACTCGTACTGGATGCCCTCGATTCAAGTGATTATGCGGACAATACGATCATCGCCCTTTTCTCCGATCACGGATTCCACCTCGGGGAAAAGGAACGCTGGGCAAAGCGTTCCCTATGGGAAGATGGAACCCGGGTGCCCATTATCGTTTCGGCTCCCGGCTTCAAGCACGATCAGAAAAGCGACCGACCCGCCGAACTCCTCGACCTTTTCCCAACTTTGCTCGAATTGGCTGGACTGCCTTCGGACCCCAGTCAGGAAGGGCAAAGCTTGGTTCCCCTCATGAAGAACCCCAAGATGGAATGGAAGCACCCGGCCATCACAAGCTTCGGGTTGGGCAATTATTCGGTGCGCTCGACTCGCTACCGCTTCATCCGGTATTTCGACGGGTCACAAGAACTCTATGACCTAAGTGACGATCCGCACGAGTGGAACAACCTGGCTGCAAAACCCAAGTTCAAGTCCATTATCCAGCAACACTCCGCCCACTTACCCAAGAAGGAACATCCCATACTTCCGGGTGGATCGACGGGTCACAACGCGTACGAAGCGGCGAACGCCAATATTAAAAAATAATCACAAACCCTACGTAGTATGAAAGGTTCGGCCCACTCTCTTTTAATTCCAACTCTTCTTGTCCTGATTTGGCTTCCGGACCTGCTGTCCCAGAAAATGCCCATGCCCAAAGAGGACGTCATCGAAGTCCCCGCCATCGGCGATGGCCTTTGCGTCCATAACCTTTTTCAATCCAACATGATCCTGCAACGGGACAAACCCATTGAAATTTGGGGTTGGGCCAAACCGGGAGAGGTGGTCCGCGTACTCTTCGCCGGCAAGAGCAAGGAAGCCAAGGCGGGCAAGGACCGTGAATGGAAGGTTACCCTTCCGGCCATGACGGCCAATGCAGACCCCCAAACCCTCAACATAAAAGGGAAGGACCAGAACTTGACCCTAGAAAACGTTTTGATCGGCGACGTCTGGGTTCTCGGTGGACAAAGCAACATGGAAGAACCTCTCAATAACGTCGAGAACGGGAAACTGGAAATCGTCTCCGCCAATTATCCCGGAATCCGCATTCTTACGGTACCCGCTCAGAATGGTCCTGACACAAAAAAGGGCTTTGCCCGTTTGCATGAGTGGAGCAGCTGGTCGAACCGACATTTTCGTAAAGGAGACTGGGACGTCTGTTCGCCCGAAATCGCCCGTGAGCTATCCGCCATCGGATATGTCTTCGCTCGACGCCTTCACATGGCGTCGCAAGTTCCCATCGGCGTGATCGACGCCTCTCGAGGAGGTACGACCGTCGAGACATGGACACCCACTCCCGTTCTCAAGAAAATCGAAACGAAGGAGGTGAAGGGCCTTCTTGCCGAATGGGAAAAAAAGGTCGCCGAATTCGATCCTCAGAAGGATTTGCAGAAACGGGTAGAGAATCATCATAACTGGGTCAAAAACATGAAGAAACAGGGCCGGGAAATCCCCAAGGGCCGGACCGTGCCAAACGATCTCCGTCCCGGACCGGCTATGGATCAAAACCGCCCGGGGAACTGTTACGCAAGCATGATCGCACCGATCGCCGGGTTGGCGGTCAAGGGAGCAATCTTTCACCAAGGGTTCAACAACGCCGGCGGTGGATCGGCGGGAGCGGACATGTATTACCAAATCTTTGCCAAAATGATCACGGCTTGGCGGGATGCTTTCAAGGACCCTCAAATGCCTTTTGGCATCATATCCCTGTGCACTGCCGGAGAGCCACAAACCAGGGACGACTACCTCGAAAAAATGGTCAACGGGGGAATTTACATTCGCGAGGCTCAGTACAAGACCTTCTTGGATTTCCTAAAGGCAGGAGACGGGAACGTCGGCTTTGCCAGCAGTTTCGACAAGCGTCGTTCCTGGTATCATCCGCAACTTAAGATTCCCGTGGGCGAGCGCATTTCTCGCTGGGCGCTGGCCACCCAGTATGGTTTCGAAAAGGACGTCAAATGGAAACCGCCGATGTATACCGAGATGAACCTCGAGGGTGGAAAGATCATCCTCAAAATGGACACTTGGGTCCGGGCGGTCACCAATGGGCCCATCGAAGGCTTTGCCATCGCCGGCAAGGATCGTAGATTTCAGCCCGCGGAAGCCGAGTGGTTGGTTACGGGAAAAGATCAGCACAACCGACCCAAGCATGACCGAAGGGTCATCGTGCTGTCCAGCCCGCACGTTCCCGACCCCATCCATTTCCGCTATGCTTGGGGACGCAACCCGATGGGGAACCTCCAGTCGGCGGATCACAACGATCTTCCCTTTGCCACCCAGCGCAGCGACGACTGGAGAATGGAAAACGTTCCCGTCAAATTAACCGGATTCGACGACCTAGCCCCCAAGGATTTTGCCCGTCGGGCCAACCATGAATCCCAAAAGGCTCTCCGCCTCGATGACCTTGGCCGACGCCTTAAGGAGGCGCAAGCCCTGATCGATGAGCACAGGCAAAGGTACGAGCAGGAACGAGACTCGGAACGCAAAAGGGCGGAGGAGAAAAATTAGGTTGATTTTATCCGCCGGTCTGTCCGATTACCGGATAAAGAAAGACATTGCGGTAGCGGACCGAGGTATGGTCGCCTTGCAGGTGTAGCGGCCCGGGACGGGTGACGTCCGATTGAAAGGCCCCGTTGGTGTTTCCGATCACCGGTTGGTTGTCGATCACCTTCTCCCCATTGAGCACGACGGTGGCGTGGCGGTCCACCAAGGTGATCTCGTAGCTTTGCCATTGGCCTCCCGGTTTGCCCGCGTTCTTAGTGGGCCTGACCCGGCTGAAGATCGCCCCAACGCCTTGCAGACCCTGCATGCGGCTGTCCCGGTCGACCACTTGAGCCTCGTAGGCTCCGCGTAGGTAAATTCCGCTGTTTCCTCCGGGTGGCACGTTAAACTCGATGGTCAGCTTGGAATCTCCGAAAACCCGCTCGGTCCTTAGGTTCCCATAGGGAGCGAAGGCGTCGAAGGTCTTCTTAGGCGTTTCGTTTACCAGTTCTCCATCCTTCACTTTCCAGCCGTTGATCTTTTTGGGGTTGATGAGTTTCCATCCCGTCAGATCGACCCCGTTGAACAGGTGGATTGGTTTGCCGAACTTCACCTTGGAAAGATCGGGTCGGGGGGGTAGGGGAGGCAAACGCTTGCCGAAATGAACAAAGTCTTGACCGCCGGGAACCTCCATCACCACCCTCATGGAATCCCCTTTGACGGATGCCTCCAGATCTCGCATCTCGCGTTCGCCGGTATAAGGTCCGCCGGGATACTCGGGCGGACCGATTCTCAGGGCCCGTTTGAAGGTAAGCTTTCCATCGGCATACCGGAGGCTTTTGATCGTCTTCGGTTGCCCCACCGTCCAGAGCTGCCCGCTCCATTCCCCCTCGTTTAGCTCCAGCGCCATCCAACCGGCGGCCCCGTTGCTCATTTCTAAGGCCCAGTGGCCGGCAAAGGCCTGCTGCTCGCCGCTTTCTTGGCCGACCGCCGGAACAATCATCATCAGGGCGAAGGTAACCACAATCCATCGGAGCTCTTGCATTGGGAAGACTACATAGATGAGGCTCGCTCTCCCCGTCAATCATCTCTTAGGCGCAGACTTTTCTTGCTTGAGCGCTCAGCCTTCTCTTAGCCTGTCGAGTACCTTATGAATTCAATTCCTTTTCTCTTTCTCGTCTTGTTGGCAGCCTCAACTTTGGTCGCTCAAAAACAACCTGACGTCGTGGTGATCATGGCGGACGATGCCGGGTATTCGGATTTCGGCTGCTATGGCGGGGAGATCGAGACGCCGGTTCTCGACAAGCTCGCCTACAATGGGTTGCGGTTCTCGCAATTTTACAACACGGGTAGATGCTGCCCCTCACGGGCCGCCCTCTTGACCGGAGTCTACCAACACCAAGCGGGCATGGGCCACATGTCCCGGGACCGAGGAATCCCAAGCTACAGCGGAACCATCCTGCCCGAGGTTCCGACCCTGGCCGAACGCCTCCGCAAGGGAGGCTACCGTACCATGATGACAGGCAAATGGCACCTCGGTACGGAACCCAAGCAATCGCCCATCGCCCGCGGGTTCGACCGGTTTTACGGTACCCGCAACTTCATCGATTCCTACTTTACGGTGCTGCGCAACTGTCAGGTTTACCTGGACGACAAGGAGGTGCTGCCCCCAACCGAAAATCCGGTCAACCACCTCCACCCAGAACGGGAATGGTACACCACCGACGTCTTCACCGACTATGCCCTTCACTTCATGGACGAATGCTTCGAGGAGTATCCGGACAAGCCCCTTTTCCTTTACGTCGCCCACAACGCCCCACATTTCCCACTTCATGCCCGCGAGGAAGACACCCAAAAGTACCGGGGGCGCTTCAAGGACGTTGGTTGGGACAAGCTTCGCCAAGCGCGCTACGAGCGGATGGTGAAGATGGGGTTGATCGACAAGAAGTGGGCCTTGTCCCCCTCGGACGTTCCCAACTGGGAAACTTACGACGAGAAGATGCGCGACGAGCTGGACCTCAAGATGGCTCTCTACTCCGCGATCATCGACCGAATGGACCAGAACGTCGGTCGCATCGTCGACAAGCTCAAAGTCGCCGGTCGCTTGGAAAACACGCTTATCCTCTTCATGGTGGACAATGGCGTGCCCGGAACCGGCGTGCATGACTGGCGCGGCCTCTTTGCCAAGAACGACAGGAATCCCGAAACCCGGGTGGACAATTACAAAGAGTGGGGACGCCTCGGAGGCTGGACCTCGAGCTCCGGCAGGGGCTGGGCCAACCTGAGCAATGCGCCTTTCCGGATGTACAAGCGCTATACTCACGAGGGTGGGGTAGCCACTCCCCTGATCGTTCATTGGCCGGCCGGCTTCAAGGCCAAGGGGGAACTCCGTCACGCTCCCAGCCACATTATCGATGTTGCCCCCACCTGCCTCGCGGCAGCGGGGTT
>MDTE01164422.1_pt1 | contig 14424 bp, 10 predicted proteins | sample 811231 | NCBI WGS metagenome assembly MDTE01 (sample SAMN05326651, study PRJNA326480) | marine metagenome | isolation source: seawater | place: Indian Ocean: Red Sea | collected 2010 | reverse complement strand
TATAAAATATGGATTATTTTATAAGGGTGCTAGGGAAGCTTGTCGTTATCCCTAGCCGCTTCATAATTTACTAATTTTCTAAGTGAACTGACTATTTTCCTTTCCTTTTTGGAAATGTCATTCTTCTCGTTTGGGTCTTTGCTCAAATCAAACAGCTCTTCTCTGCCTTTCCCTACGATCAATTTCCAGGGCCATTGATGCAAAGCGGCATAGGTTCCGTTGACCCCCTTACAGTATAAGATTCTTTTATTTTCGAATTCTATTTTATTTGTTATTAGAGGCCAGATATCCATCCCATCCCACTTTAGATCGGGTTTTTCGTCGTATCCTACGAGACCACAAATAGTAGGCATCCAGTCAGTAACATGGGTCAGAGCCTTAACTTTTTTTGGCTCTATTTTTCCAGGCCAATAGGCTATTGCGGGGACTCTTATTCCACCTTCATAAAGTTGTGATTTCCACCCCCTCAATGGGGTATTGAGCCCTTTTATTTTTCCCTTGGCTTTGGTGTTTGGGTAACGAGAACTATCATCACCATTGGTTCCTCCATTATCAGAGAAAAAGATGACTAAGGTATTGTCTTTCTGACCAAGTTTGTTAATTGCATCGATAATCTGACCGATGCTGTCATCCATATGTTCCAAGCAGGCAACGTACTGCCGGCGTTCAGGCTCAACATTTTTAACTCTGTCTAGCCACTTGTCCGGTTCATCAAAAGGCGTGTGAACCGCAGTGTACGGTACATAAAGAAAGAATGGTTTCCCTTTTTGTTCCTTGATAAATCGTAATGCATCCTTCGTAAGAAGATCGGTAACATGACCTTTTTCTTGAATAAGGCGGTCGTTTCTATGCCAGGTTTGACTGTATGGGCCATGCTTATAAAGGTGATTCCAAGGATTAATTCCCCCTGCCAGAGAACCATAGGATTGGTCGAATCCAAATTTTGTTGGGCCCCATTCAGGTTTTGATCCCAAATGCCATTTGCCGGCGATCGCAGTTTGATAACCGACTTCTTTAAGAGCTTTTGGCAAAGTGATTATATCCCACGGCAAAACTCTTTCATTGCTTGGTTTGGTGTTGCCAAAACGTGACCAATACCTGCCCGTCAATAAACCCACCCGAGTGGGTGTACACATCGGAGCCACATAATGCATATCCAGTTCTGCGCCGCCTTTTTGCAAACGATCAATATTGGGAGTTCTTATAGTAGAGCCATGATATCCCACGTCCGCCCAACCCATATCATCCGCTACCAATATAACGATATTCGGCTTCACTGGACGGCCAGTTGCAGATCCAACAAATGAAAAAATAACAGCTGATAAGAGGGGAAGGAAAAGTAATAATCTCTTAACCACAATCAGGAAAAAATTACACTCTTTAGTCTACAGAATTTGAAATGCAGTAAACCGCTCCTGCAGTTCGAATAAGAAGTTTTCCGTCAACAATTGCAGGGCAGGCCATGCATAACTCATCCAAATCATTAACATGAAGGATTTCGAATTCTTTGCCTGTTTTTATCACATAAGTCTTTCCATTCTCGGCCAAACAAAAAAGCCTGTCTTTATAGGCCCATGGCGATGTTGTGAAAGAAGCTCCTCGAGGAAATCGGATACGATCGTAAAACTGTTTACCCGTTTTGGAGTCATAGGTAGATATCATTCCCTGATCTAAAAGGAGATAATAAATTCCGTTATACACCAAAGGGGTGGTATTATAAGGTCCCCCCTTTGGCTGATACCACTGGATATATTCATTAGAATTATCGTCATCCTTGAGACTAATATCACCTTTCGCTCCAGGCTTAATCGCGTAAACAGGGCGATGAGGATCAGCAAAATAACCGGAAGTTACATATAATAGATTATCGACAACAAAAGGAGAGGGGATAACCAAGTTCGACATCCTTCCGGTAAGTTCCCATAGTACTTTTCCGTCAAGACCATAGGACAGGATCTTTTTCTTTCCTGGAACTACAATTTCTGTTCTTTCCTTTGTGTTCCATATGAATGGGGTTGCCCAGGTACTTTTACCATCACGTAAAACTCTCCATTTTTCAGTACCCTTTTCAGCATCTAAAGATGCCATATAAGATTGCTCATTATTATCATAAACATAAATAATCTGATTGCCGTGAATTACTGGTGAGGCCGCAGCACCGTAGTCCCACATCGTTTTTTTAGGTTCTATTGAATGTTTCCAAAGTTCTTTTCCATTCAAGTCGTAGCACCACATTCCCAAGTCACCGAATAGAACATATAAGCGCTTACCATCAGTGACTGGAGTTTCGGCCGCGTAGCAGCTTTTGGGATGTCGACCCACGGGTGGTTCACCGGTATGTGCCTCATTTTTCCAAATTATTTTTCCGGTCTTCAGGTCCATGCAATAAACCATCCAATGGTGCGTACCAGAAGGAACGCCACGACGGCCTAGACCTAAATATAAACCCGCCTTAGGTTTTGCGTTTTCCTCCGCCTTATCGTTGATGACACTAGTTATAAATACCTTATCGCCCCATACTACAGGAGAGGACCATCCTGTACCGGGAACCTGAGTTTTCCATTTAACGTTTTCCGTTTTTGACCATTTTATAGGCAGGCCCTCATGTTTACCGTCTTTAGGTAAACCACTAGCATCAGCACCTCTAAGCCTTGGCCAATTATCGGTATTCTCACCAAATCCGGGAACAGTTATAAAAACTAAATTAATAATGAAAAATGTAATTAACCGGTTCATCATGAATTAAAATAAAACGCATTGAATGTCTGATGCCAAAGGAATAATCATAAGTTTTAGTCGAATTTCCACAGAGATCATGTTTTTTGATGATATCTAAGAGTCTCGGTAATGGATAAAAATAGTAAAAATGACGAACAATCTGTAAAAGCTCCTGGATGGTCAGCAGCGACAGCGATCGTCGTAGGCAACATGGTTGGAATTGGCGTTTTCACCAGTCTTGGCTATCAACTTACGGACGTTTCCAGTAATTTTTCTATTTTGCTACTCTGGGTTCTTGGTGGCATTTATGCAATTTGCGGTGCCCTCTGTTACGGTGAGTTAGTGGCTTGTCGGCCAAGATGTGGAGGTGAGTATCACCTTTTATCTTCAGTGTACCACCCTAGCGCTGGATTTCTTGCTGGATGGATTTCAGTGACGGTCGGCTTTGCGGCACCGGTCGCCGCTGCTTGTGGAATTTTTGGGGAATATTTTGTTCAGTCAATAGGATTGGAAAACTTATCATCCAAAGTACCTGCGGTGATCATGCTTGTCTTTGTAACGGCCGTTCATCTAATGAAGTTAAGGGTAGGGGGTAATTTTCAAATTATCATGACCGTCATGAAATTCGGTTTAATCTTCCTGTTAGCAATTTCAGGGCTATTACTTGGAACCGAGGGTTCTTGGGATTTTACACCAAAAAAAGACGAATGGTCGGTCATCTTAAGCCCAGGTTTTGCTGTTGCCTTATTTTATGTGAATTATGCCTATGCTGGTTGGAATGCTGCTTCCTACGTTGCAGGAGAAATTAATGAGCCAGCTAAGAACGTTCCCCGTGCTTTATTATTAGGGACAATCTCTGTTCTTATCCTTTACCTCCTAATCAATATTTCGTTCATCGTAAGTGCTCCCAAAAGTGAAATGGTTGGCCAAGAAGAGGTCGGTCTCATTGCCGCCCGATATATCTTTGGTGAATCAGGAGGGAACCTGATTGGTGCATTAGTTGCTTTTGGTTTAATTTCTGCCGTCAGTGCCATGACTTGGGCAGGCCCACGGGTAACCCAAATGATTGGTCAGGACTATAAAAAATTAAATTTCTTTGCGAAGACCAACCAAAATAAAATCCCGTACAATTCGGTAATTTTTCAGTCATCAATTGCCTTGATGATGTTAATCTTTGTTAATCCTGATCAAATCATTGTTTATCTGGAATTTGTTTTAAATCTATCTCTCTCGGCAGCAGTAGCTGGTGTCATTTGGCTACGTTTTAAAGAACCTGATCTAGAACGTCCTTACCGGTGTTTGGGGTATCCAATAACGCCCATTCTTTTTCTCTGCATGGCGATTTACATTATCTGGAGACTAATAGAAACCCGTCCGGTTGAATCTTTATGGGGATTAGGAACTGTTTTTCTAGGTATTATATTTTATTTTTTGGTAAGAAAAAATGAATGCGATGCTGCTTCACTAAAAGGAAAATCTGATTAATCTGATTTAGTAATGACGAATTTATTAAAATATATTCTTATCATTTTCTTTATATCTTCTAATCCGCTTCTTTCTCAAGGTGATGCTAATATTCCAAAATTACCTCGTGCTGTAATTATTGCTGAACAGCTTGCAGGGAAACTAGTAAAGTTAGAAAACGAAGATCTGGTTCGTTATAAATTGGATCCTGAAAAAGCGATCGATCATTTTCTGTTCTATTATTCTGCAAGCTGGAGTCCAAGCTGTCGTAAATTCACTCCTGAGCTAATAGAATTTTATAAGAAAGCCAAAAAACAAAATTCAAATTTTGAGATTGTCTTTATTAGTCGCGATGACTCAGAAAAAGAAATGTTGGCCTACGTAAAAAAAGCGAAGATGCCTTGGCCGGCCATCAAATATGAGGAAATAGATAAATTAGAGTTTTTGAAAAAGGCTGGAGGGAGAGGTGTGCCTTGTATCTCTGTACTTGATAGTCGTGGGCTGATACTAGCTCACAGTTATCGTGGAAAAACGAGTTACATTGGTACCCAAGAGCCCTTAAATGAATTTTCCAAATTGATTGGATTTAGTAGGCAAAAAAATGATGCTGAATCACCGGAGGCAAGCAAAGAGTGAATTCAACAAGGGCTAACCATGACCCAGTTAGAGAATGGGTCATTAAAGACACAAATTCTGAAATTTCACTTAATACTAGTTATCCTAGAATCATTGAAACAATCCTTATCTCAAGAGGCATAATCAATGAGGAGGTCATTGAAGCTTTTTTAGAGCCTGCTCTTAAATCACTAGGTGATCCTTTTGCTCTTCCGCAAATGTCCACGGCTGTTGATAGGATTCTTGAGGCCATTGATAAAAAAGAAAATATAGTTGTTTATGGGGACTACGATGTTGACGGCGTCACTTCATTAACAATGATGAAAAAAGTGCTTGGTGCCTATGATAATGTCGCTATCACCTTCATGCCTCATAGAATTGATGATGGATATGGACTTTCAATTAGTGCTCTTAAACATTGCATTGATAAACATCGTCCTTCTCTCATAGTAGCCGTCGATTGTGGAACAACTTCAATCAAGGAAATAGATTGGCTTAATGAATCAGGAATCGATTCTGTAATTCTTGACCACCACGAACCGTTATCCGAGGGCTTGCCCAAGGCTAATGCCGTTGTTAATCCTAAAATCTCAGAATCAGAATTTCCCAAAAATTATCAATATCTATGCAGTGTTGGAATCGTTTTTAAGTTAGCTCATGCACTACTCAAATTACGACCCTTAGCGCATTTCGATCTTCGTGACTATCTTGACATCGTGGCATTGGGAACTGTCGCCGACTTGGTTCCGCTGATTGATGAAAATAGAATTTTAGTAAAGAAGGGGTTAAAAATAATGGCCCGAACCAAAAATACAGGCCTCGCCGCATTAACCGAAATATCAAACATCAGACCGCCATTCAGTGCTATGGATATCGGTTTCAGACTAGGGCCTAGAATTAATGCGGCAGGACGAATGGATACCGCTAACAAAGCTTTGGAATTGCTATTATGCGAAGATCCATCAAGCGCTAAAGAAATCGCCAATATCCTAGAAGAGAACAATAAAGCTCGGCAGCTAGTAGAAAGCCAAACAACCCTTGAGGCTATCGAGATCTTAGAGGGCGCGGCCAACGGCGAGTATGATTTTGGAGCTGTTATTGGGAAAAGAGGATGGCACCCTGGTGTAGTAGGAATTGTTGCATCAAGGCTTTCAAAAAAAATTCATCGACCTGTATTCATCGTTGCGGTAGATGAAAAAGGAAATGGAAAGGGAAGTGGTCGAAGTATTGAAGGAATATCCCTAGTCGATTTCATTGAGTCTAATCAAGGGGTTCTTGAGAATGGTGGCGGCCATGATATGGCGGCTGGAATCACCTTAAAAGAAGAGTCATTGAAATTATTAAATGACAATTTACAAACGTTTGTTTCTTCTCAAATAAACAATTCTCTTCTCGTTCCGAAAATCGAGCTGGATTGCCGTTGTGAGCTAAATGAGTTAAATGTTGAGTTATTGGATCACTATCGAAAGTTAGAACCGTTCGGTTTCGATAATCCCGAACCCGTTCTAGTCTGTAGCAATGTGAAACCGACTTCTGAACCTAGAATTCTTAAAGAAAAGCACCTCCGTATGACACTCCGAAAAGGTAAATATACTTGTGATGCTATTTACTTTGGTGGTGCAGAATACCCGATTCCTAATCCTCCATGGGATGTTGCTTTTTCTATTCTCAGAAATGACTTTAGGGGAAGGGTTAGCATACAAATGAATGTTAAAGCCATTCGATCCTCAAATAACTCTGCCTAAATAATGTCGGTCACCCTCTTAACAGAGCTGAAGGATGTAAAAGGTTTTAGTTCTAAATATTGCACAGCGCTAAAGAAAATTGGATACACGAGCGTTGCCGATATTCTTTCTCATTATCCAAGAAGATATGAAAATAGAGATCAATTTGATCAGTTTCCTAGCCTTCCAACTGATAGTGCAAGTTGCTATAAGGGTATTGTAGTAAAATGTACTAGAAGATTTTTTGGCAGACGAAGATTTTTTGAGGCCACGATCAATGACCCTGATTCAGACAGTCATTCTGAAATCACACTTCGGTGGTTCAATATGCCATTCATTCATAAAATTATATTACCAGACCAAGAGATCATTTTTTACGGTAAGGTTAAAAAGAGTGGTTCTCGTTTAATTATAGATCATCCAGAATTCGAAATTATTTCCTCTGACGGTTCAGATTCTTCCCACATTCATCTGGCCAGAATCACTCCTATCTACTCTCTCCCCTCAGGCATTAGTCAAAGACCCCTAAGGGCAGCTATTTTCAATTTACTTCAAAATATTGATGATAATGATCTTCAAGAGATTCTACCTAAGAATGAGGATGATCCAATCTCTCGACCAGACGCTATAAGACAAATCCATTTCCCTGATTCTGAGGAATTGATGAGGCTCTCAAGACAGTTTTTAGCCCTAGAAGAATTTTTCATAATGCAGCTTAGGGTCGCATACCGCAAATCACTGCACAACAATCTCGAAGGCTCGATTCACCTCGGAACCGGTAAACTTATTGGCCAATTTTTAGAGTCATTGCCCTTTGAATTGACCAAAGCTCAATCTCGGTGCGTAGATGAAATTCACAACGACATGTCCCGGCCAAGACCAATGAACCGAATTCTACAAGGAGATGTAGGCTCGGGCAAAACGCTAGTCGCGGTTTGTGCCATCCTAAGGGCCATCGAATCAGAATGTCATGCGGTTCTAATGGCGCCAACTCAAATCCTTGCGGAGCAGCATTACTCGGTTCTTTCAAGATGGCTCTCTCCCTTAGGTATTGATGTTTCTTTATTTACGTCAAAAAAGAAAACAGTCACTGATGCGTCCCTTTTCAAAGACCAAAAGTTTAGTGTCATTGTGGGAACACATGCCCTGTTGTATCAGTCCACAAAAATTGAAAATTTAGGTCTTGTGGTCATAGACGAACAGCACAAATTTGGAGTTACTCAGAGGCAGGATCTTATCAATCGTGGTTCTGCACCAGATGTTCTAGTTATGACGGCAACGCCCATACCTAGAACATTGACGCTTACCGTCTATGGAGATCTTGATGTTTCGGTTATTGATGAATTACCGCCTGGCCGAGGAAGTATTAAAACCTACATGAGAGACTCCAAAAAGCATCTCAAGGACGCCATTCAATTTCTAAAAGATCAAATAGAAAATGGGAGACAGGCCTATATTGTCTATCCTTTGATTGAGGACTCTGAAAAACTTGATGCTTCCTCAGTTGAGGGTGAATTTGATAATTGGTGTAAATATTTAGAGCCAAAAAAATGTGAACTCATTCACGGTAAAATCCAGCCAGATATTAAAGATGAAATTATGGATCGGTTCCGATCTGGGGAAATTGATGCTTTGATAAGCACCACTGTTATAGAAGTTGGTGTGGATGTTCCCAATGCCTCAGTAATGTATATTTTTAATGCAGAAAGATTTGGTTTGGCACAATTACATCAGCTAAGAGGCCGTATCGGAAGAGGGCAGCACACGAGTTACTGCATTCTGATGACCAAAAAACCTTCATCTGATGCCAAAGAAAAACTTAAAGTTCTAGAAGATAGCTCTGATGGGTTTGTGATTGCTGATGCCGATCTAAAAATACGTGGTCCTGGAGAAATACTTGGTAAGGCTCAAAGTGGTTTAGATGGGCTCAAGCTTGGCGATTTGATATCCGATACCGATTTGGTCAGAAAAGCACAAGCATTGGCCGCTTCTTTGATTAGTCAGGATCCCTTGTTAAAAAGTCCAGAAAATCAGAATTTAAGACTATTAATCGATAATATAGGGCAAAATAACGATTTAATTGCCTAGGAATTTCGTTTGAGGATTTCCCTAATTTCTTGATATTGATAATCATTATCAGGTTTTTCAATCCAAATTGATGGCCAGTCGTTTAAGTATTTAAGAAAAAATTTTCGCCATGATTAAAAATTTCATTCTGTTTATCCTTCTTGTTTTTGGTTTTTCTTCATGCTCAAAAACCGAAACCTCAAAAGAAGAAAGCAATCAAAATGCAAGCTCTGCTGAGCTTAAGCAGGTTGTTCTTAATTACGCCAATATCGTGCATGCTAGTTATGTTGATTCATTGAATCTTGCATTAAATATGCAAGAAAAGATTAACAACTTCTTAGAAGCACCATCACAAAAGGGTCTTGATGAGGCAAAACAAAGTTGGGTAGATTCTAGATTCCCATATCTACAAACAGAGGTTTATAGATTCTACGGTGGTCCGATTGACGATGAGGATGGACCTGAGGGTTTGCTAAATGCTTGGCCTATGGATGAGTCCTACGTTGATTATGTTAAGGGAAGTCCAAAATCGGGTATAATTAATAACCCTGCAGATTATCCTGAGATCACTCAAGAGCTTCTGCTTTCATTAAATGAAAAAGAGGGCGAAGAAAACATTAGCTGTGGATACCATGCAATAGAATTTTTATTGTGGGGTCAGGATTTTAATACAGATGGTCCGGGTAATCGTCCCTTCACTGATTACACAACTGCAGCAAATGCGGATAGACGTAAGGAATTTTTGAAAATCACGGTTAATCTCTTAATTGAAAACCTTCAAAGTCTTGTTAATGAATGGGCTCCTGAAGAAGAAAATTATAGGGATTCTTTCGTTAATTCAAAGCCCAAAGAATCTTTTCAAAAAATCCTCCTTGGCATGACCTTACTAGCCGGTTTTGAATTAGCAGGTGAGCGCATTCTCGTTGCTTACGAATCAAAGGCTCAAGAGGATGAACATTCTTGTTTCAGTGATACTACCCACAATGATTCTATTTATGATATCGTTGGTATAAAGAATGTGTGGACTGGTAAGTATACATGTGCAGATGGATCAATCATTGAGGGTCCTGGAATACGAAATTTTGCTCTTAGCATCGATACTGATCTAACAGAAAAAATAGACAATTCCTTAAAGTTGGCACTGAAAACATCTATGGAAATACCGAGACCATTCGACCAGGCTATATTAGCTGAGAAAGGTTCGGACACTAGCAACTCAATAATTTCCCTGGTTGAGGAGTTAGAAAATACAGCCGATAGCTTTGTGATTATGGCTGAAAAGTCAGGGGTTAAAGTTTCGCGAGAACCTGAAGATTAACTCTTTTGAGGCTATTTTTTACATTTTTTTTCCCAATAACATTATCTTTGCACTTTTCCCTGTTCGCCGAACCAGGCGTGGAACTTAGTGGTGGATCGACGACTGTATTTAATGCTGGTCCAAACGCTTTTGGGATGCCTTTGGCAAACATTTCAAGGTCAAATAGGCGGGCTCATGTTGTTGGAAATTCGTTTTTTAATAAGAACTGGGTTTTTTCACCAAGCTCCACCACAGCAAGAGATGGACTGGGACCTTTATTTCATGCACGATCATGCTCCAGCTGTCACGTAAAGGACGGTCGAGGGGCCCCCACCAATGATTCATCTACATCAATAGGGTTACTTTTCCGTTTAAGTGTCCCAGGAAAAGCATCTGGAGATCCTGTTCTAGGTGTTCAGTTAGCTACAAAAGCAGCTCCTGGTGTTGAGCCAGAAGGTACTGTTAACGTTCGTTATGAAGAAAAGGAAGTCGGTTTCGATAATCTCAAAACGGCTTCTCTCAGAAAACCTCAATATGAACTTATCACAAGTAACCATTACGGTGATCCTCATGCAAAAATTCAATTTGGTCCACGTATCGCACAACAATTAGTTGGCGTTGGGCTGCTTGAAGCGGTGCCAGATACAGCCATCTTAGCTAAAGCAGACCCTAATGATGAAGATGGGGATGGTATTTCCGGTAAACCAAACTATATCTTTAACCCAGAGAGTAAAAAGAGAGAACTAGGAAGATTTGGCTGGAAAGCAAATGAACCCAATCTTCGAACACAAACTGCTTCGGCTTTTCTCAGAGATATGGGAATCACTTCACCCATACACCCAGTTGAAGATTTCACTAAACCACAAAAAGAAAAAATCAATGTTACTTTAATTGCCAACCCACCTGACATTGATGATTCAAAGTTTGACCGCGTTGTAACTTATTTGAGGACGCTCGCTCCACCAGCTCAGCGAAACGCTAATGATCCGTCTGTTAAGAGAGGTAATATTTTATTTCATAAAATAGGCTGTGCCAATTGTCATACACCAAGCCTTAGAACGGGTTCCGATGCCTCAATTGATGAACTTAAAAACCAGTCCATTAAGCCTTATACGGATCTATTGTTGCATGACATGGGTGAGGATTTAGCCGATGGAATACAGGACTCTTTGGCTTCTGGGTCTGAATGGCGAACTCCTCCACTCTGGGGAATTGGTTTAACCAAAACAGTCAACGGCAATACCTTTTTTCTACATGATGGTAGAGCCAGAAGCATTGAAGAGGCTATTTTATGGCATGGAGGTGAGGGGTCAGAATCAAGGAAAAATTATTCTTCCCTGAGTTTGGATGATAAAGTCGATCTATTAAATTTTATCAATTCCCTATGAATCTAGATGAGCATGCTTGCAGGGTTTTCGATGCGTTTTTTTAGCTCTGCTAAGTATTCGGCACCAACAGCGCCGTCAATAACTCGGTGGTCACAACTCATTCCCACTTTCATAATAAGCCCTGGTACAATGTTCCCTTCATCACTGACAACTGGAGTATTTTTTATGCTTCCTATGGATAAAATAGCTGCCTGAGGAGGGTTTATAATGGCATCAAAATTGTCGATACCGTAGGCACCTAAATTGGAGACGGTAATTGTCCCTCCAGAAAATTCATCTGGTGAAAGTTTTTTGCTGCGTGCTCTTTCGGCAAGATCTTTCACTGCTAAACTGATTTCTAAAAGACTCTTTTTATTGGCTCCAGAAATGACTGGGGTAACCAATCCATCATCAACAGCTATAGCTACCGAGAGGTTTACTGATCCAAATTGAACAATGGAGTCACCATCAAAGCTGGCATTAACCTGAGGCACAGACGCGGCGGCATTAGCGACCGCTTTAAGAATAAAATCGTTGACCGTAAATTTATTGTCATGTTCACCTGCTGCTGAATTTGCCTGTTTGCGTAAATCCATCAACGGTTGTGCATTGATTTCTATGTTTAAATAGAAATGCGGAATTTGGGTCTTTGATTCAAGAAGCCTCTGAGCAATAATGCTCCTCATTCCACTAAGTGAAATTCTTTGATCTTCTTGAGTTAAAGTTTGTTTTGGTTTTGGTGCCGGAGTAATTGGTGCTGCTTGGCTTGATGTGCTATCAGCTGTTTCTAAATCCTTTTTTACTATTCTACCTCCGGGGCCAGATCCTTTTATCTTATTTAAGTCGACTCCTTTAGACTTCGCTATTTTTTTTGCTAGAGGTGATGCCTTGATCCTTTTTCCCTCAGAATTCTCGGTAGGTGTTGATTCGTTTGTTTCACCCCCTTTGGGTTCTGGTTCTTCAGGACTGCTATTTTCTTTTGAGTCAGAATCATCATTCGGCGATGACTGATCACCTGAAGCTGGTTTTTCTGGAACCTCTTCGCCTTCCTCTATAATAACCGCTAAAGTTTCTCCAACGGGAGCCTTGGTCCCCTCATCCATGTAAATGGCTCCAATGGTTCCTTCATCAAAAGCAACCATTTCCATAGTTGCTTTATCGGTTTCAACTTCTGCTAAAGGATCACCTACATCGACCTTGTCTCCAACCTTAACCAACCAACGAATGAGTGTTCCCTCAGTCATGGTGTCACTTAATTGGGGCATCTGTACAAAATCTGGCATTTTATATGAAATTCTTAATGAATACTATTAAAGGAATAATTAACCAAGACTTTGTACCATATCAACTATTCGGCTGACATTTGGTATCTGTTCTTTTTCGACTGGGGGACTATAAATGGCAGGAGCATCAACAGATGTTACACGCTTTATTGGCGCATCAAGATCATCAAAAGCTTTCTCCTGAATCATAGTGGCTATTTGTGAACTGATTCCGCAAAATGGTTTGCTTTCATCGACCAATACCACGCGATTGGTTTTAGCGACGGATTTTAGTATCGTTTCTTCATCCAAGGGTCTAATCGAACGCAAATCGACCACTTCTGCATTAATTCCACTTTCTTCTTCCAATTTTTTAGCGGCCTCAAGCGCTACAATCACACACCTGCCGTGGGCAATCAGGCTAACATCTTTTCCTTCTTTCTTGATCTCAGCTGTGCCTATCGGGATCGTTATTTCTTCATCAGGTAACTCTGAAGCTGCTAATGGATCCCCGTAAAGAAGCGTATTTTCCATCAAATAAACTGGATCATTATCCCTAATGGCAGACTTCATTAATCCATAAGCGTCTAATGCTGTAGAAGGTGTAACAACTTTTAAGCCAGGAACATTAGCAAAAATGTTCTCTGTTGTGTGTGAGTGTGTTGCTCCGACGTTTGTTCCACCATTTGCAGGCCCTCGGATTACGATCGGGCAATTAATCAAACCACCAGACATATATCTTACACATGCAGCATTGTTGATCATTTGATCAAGCGCCACATAAGCAAAACTGTAAAACATCAACTCCATTACAGGTCTGACTCCTAACATGGAGGCACCTATTCCCATACCAATAAAACCCGCTTCCGAGATAGGGGTATCTACGACTCTTTTATCTCCCCACTTATTCCATAATCCTTCAGTAACTTTATAAGCACCGTTGTATTCGGCTACCTCTTCACCAATAATCACAACCTTTTCATCATTGGCTAGTTCTTCATCCAATGCCCTGTTTAGTGCCTGTCTGTATAGCGTTTGTGCCATAATAATAATTTCAATAAAAGGTTAGCTGTTTATTAGTTATGAAAGAAATGTCTCCCCGTTTTACCAGACTGTGTGCCTTCATCAACTTCGTAGTAAACGTCTTTAGTAATATCTGAGACTTCAGGAAATGGACTTTCCTCTGCAAAAGTAACGGACTGTTTTGCTTCGGCTTTTGCCTCATTATCGATTTTCTTATAGAGGTCTTCATCAATGACTCCCTCAGATAAAAGGCATTTTTTCCAAACACTTATGGGGTCATAATTTTCTTTGTAATGATCTATCTCTTCAGGGGAGCGATATTTTTTTGAATTTGCATCGGCGACGGAGTGTCCCTGATATCTATATGTATCAAACTCTAGGATTGTTGGCTGACTCTCGTTATGGGCTCTGTCTATTGCTTCTTTTGTTTTTGCCCTAACTTCATAAATATCATTTCCCTTAGCGACGTCCCATGCAATGCCATAGGCATCACCCCGTTGAGCTAAACAATTGGTAAATGCTGAAGATCTCTTTTGGCTAGTTCCCATGGAGTACCCATTGTTTTCAATAATATAAATAACAGGCAGCTCCATCAGTTGAGCCAAGTTAAGTGATTCATGGAATGACCCCTGATTGACCGCTCCATCACCCATAAAACAAAGTGCCGCACCTGTATCACCATTATATTTTAATCCATACGCCAAGCCCAGTCCTAGCGGAGTCTGACCAGCTACGATTCCATGCCCACCCCAATAATTTTTGTCTGGTGCAAAAAAGTGCATTGATCCTCCCTTTCCTTTGGAGCATCCAGTTGCTTTGCCAAATAGTTCAGCCATACACTCATCCATGCTCATACCTACGGCTAATGCATGCCCATGATCTCGGTA
>MDTE01070553.1_pt1 | contig 14424 bp, 12 predicted proteins | sample 811231 | NCBI WGS metagenome assembly MDTE01 (sample SAMN05326651, study PRJNA326480) | marine metagenome | isolation source: seawater | place: Indian Ocean: Red Sea | collected 2010 | reverse complement strand
AGTTGTTATAGTATTTTTTCTTCAATCTAAGCAAACACCACTTAAAAATTTATTTTACATAGGTGGATTTGGATTATTTCAATTTACTTTTCTGACATATGTTATGAGTATATTTCACAAGGATTATAATTTTTCTAATTTTTTCGAGTCATTAGGATTTTATACGCTTAACTACACTATTTATTCTGGTGATCCATTCAACTCAACTTTGTTTTCTTTATTCAGATATGTTTCAAAAGGCTGGAATGATATTTCAGGAGAATTTGTTGCTTATTTCTTATACTTTTTACAATTACCCCAATTAACAGAAATAACTTCTTTATTTCTTATATTTCTTTCAATTTATTTAATATATCTAAGGTATAAAAACGAAACAGACAATATTAGTTTTATTTTTCAACTTCTTATTCTCAGTACACTTTTTGGTTCTAAAGTTGGTGACTATCACTTGTTAGCATTATTGGTGCCAATTATTTATCTATTAAATAATTATCCAATTAATTCAAAAATTAATTCAACTGGAATTCTTATGTTATTGTTAGTTATTGCGCCAAAACCTCATTCTCTTCAAATGTATTTTGCAAACTCAGAAGTTATTAATATTTCATTAGTTATTAATTCATGTACACTTTTTTATTTACTTGTAAAAAAAAGAATTTTTATTAATAATTAAATTGTTCAAATTTATTTAAAACTTCAACTCGATTGTTCCAATACCATTTTGAAATTTTTTTAATTTTCTGAACATCAAATTTTGTAATTTTTAGTACAGGATTTGGTGATGATAAATAGTCAACTTCATTTAGCCATGTGATATTTATATTTTTATTAGTTTTACTTTCAATGAAACTATTAGCAATATCTAATAATTCAAAATTTTTTAAAGTAAAAGCCTTATCATTTATGTCTTTTTCATTTTTAACTACAAAATTCAGTAAATTTTGCATAAAATTTTCGATTGTTAAGTAATTCCTTGTAATATTTTTATTTGAATTTAAAACAATGTTTCCATTCTTAAATATTGATCCAAAGTTATATGGAAGAATTCTAGAAAAGTTAAAATCACCAAATCCTATGACATTTTCAACTCGATGAATTGTTAAATTATCTTCACCTCCAAACAAATCTAAATAATGTAATTCCTGTTCTTTCTTAAGATTTAAATAGGGATGATTTATTTCTTCAATATTATTTAATTTGCTTGTACTAATAAGATGAACTTCCAAATTTTTTTTGTTAAATTTTTTTATTTGTGTAGCTACTTTTTTATTATCTATAATTAATTCTTTTAAATCTGAAGGATAATGATCTTTATTACTACTTACTCTCTGTAACTTAAAATCAAAAATTATATCTGGCTTTACACTATTAATTAAATCAATTAAATTATCATTTAAATTTGTGATTTTAAATATGTTGTCAGACTCATAAAATGACGATACGCCATAAGCAGTTAATTTTTTTTTTAAAAGATAATCCAAATAATTTTTACCTAAATAACTACCCGCACCAATTACGAGAAATTTTTTATTTTCCATACTTTTTCAGCCTTAAAATTGAGGACACAAATGTAATCGCAAATGGCAAGAGTTTTCTTCTGCTTTTACCACTAATACGTTTTTGAAATCGAAATGGAATTTCAAGAACTTTTAAATTTTCAAAATTATGGAATAATTTAATTAATATTTCCTCAACAACTTCAAAATTATTCTCAGATAATTCTAAATTTTTAAGTCGTGAGTATTTATACATTCTGAAATTATTTGAAACATCGTAAATCTTTAAATTAAAAAATACTCTGTAAATTATATTTACTATTTTGCTGAGATAAATTAAAAAAATGTTATTATCTGTGCTTCCACCCGGTATGTATCTAGATGCAATTATTACGTCAAGTTCAGGATCCTGTTCTGCAGCTATTATAAAATTATCAATAAATTCTGGATCATGAGACCCATCTGCATCTAATACAACTACCCAGCTTGAATCTCCTTCAACATTTTTAAAGCCAGTTCTAATTGCATCTCCAAAAAATTCATAACTTACTCTATTTAAATATTTATATGAGAACTCATCGCAAAGCAATTTAGTATCTTTTTGTAACTCTATTCCATCAACAAGTAGTACATCAAAAAAGTATTGATTATTTTTTTTTATAATAATATCTAATTTTTTAAATAAGTTGCTCACATTTTCATGTTCATAAAGCGCTGGTATGACAATCGAAATTTTTTTCAAGTTATAAGCTTTCCAACCAATTTAAGTATTTTTTAAGTCCTTTATCAAGATTGATTTTAGGATTCCAGCCAAATATTTTATTTGTTTTTTCATTTGAGGAAATGAAAACTAATTGATCTGCCAATCTTCTTTCATTAAAAATTAAACTGTGTTCCTTACCTGAAATATTAATTTTGATAAAATTATTGATTAACTCATTGATAGACAATGAATTTTCTGCACCACCACCTACGTTGTATGCAGTGCCAAATATGTTATTATTTTTCGATTCAATAATTAAATTAAATAAATCTATCAAATCATCTACGTAAAGTATATCTCTGACCTGTTTACCATCACCTGCTATTTCAAAAACAACTTTGTCAGAGTTAATTTGATCTAATGCTTGATTAATAAACCAACCAATCCAACCCTGATTTTCAGTTGTGTATTGATTTGGACCGTATATAGTTGATAGTCTTAAAACAATACTCTTTATTTTGTATGTTCTGCAATAATCTATGGTATAAAAATCTGCAGATCCCTTCGAACAACCATAAGGACCTGAGAAATCGATAGGAGTTGACTCATTGTATCCTCTAGGAAATGTCTTTGAAATATATCTTGAATCTGTCTCATCATATGAATCCCACCCTAAATCACCATAAACTTTATTGCTTGATGTATAAATAAATACAGAAGAAGGACTGTGAAGCCTTATCGATTCCAAAATATTAAAAGTAGAAATAAAGTTTGTTGACATGTCTAATCTAGGGTTTTCTATTGAAGTCGTCATGGCAACCTGAGCAGCAAGATGAAAAATATAATCATATTTTTCATCTCTAATATTTTGAGTAATTTTGTCAGAGTCGTTAATATCAATATTTAAAAAATTTATATCAAAACTTTTCATAAGTTCGAGGTTCTTCTCGGAGCCTTTTCTTGATAAGTTATCTAGGACAGTTACTTTAAAATTACTTTTTTTACTTAAATTTAAGGCTAAGTTTGAACCAATAAATCCTGCTCCACCTGTTATTAAAATTTTTTTCATTTCAATCTTTTACCAAACTAGTTAAAGTTTTTTTGAATTTAAAACTGTAATATAGTACTAAGTATGACATATTTTTGGTTTATAGAGCGGGTATCAAAGATAATTTCAAAAGAAAGATTTGAAAAAATAATTGTATAAAAAGTTAGATAAAAACAATTTAACAATTTTCAATAGTTCTATTTTTATCTCAATATCTACTTTGTTGATTGGTCTTATAGTAAACAGAGGTTTTTTTCTAATTAACTCCGTAGTAGGAAATGAATATGAAAATATCAGAGACGCTAACAAATTTGTCGACCTAGGTAGATTAGGTCATAGATTACTAACACCATATTTATCAAAAATATTTCCTAGTATTTTTATTTTTAATATATTTATCATATTTATTTCACTTTTCATTGTTGCTTATACTTTTCAAAAAAAATATAGTATTACTAAAACATTTTTGCTTTGTACATCATTTGGCACTTCACTGGTTGTAATTTTTACACTAAATTTTGGAAATTATCCTGACCCACTTACGATTTTTTTATTTTTGTTATTATACATAAATCACAATAGACCAAAAATATTTACAATTTTAACCTTTCTTTTGGTAGTAAATAACGAAATTGGAATTTTTTTGCTACCTATTCTTTTCATATATAGAAAAATAAATATTAATAAAATTATTTATATCTCTAGCTCTTTTATTGCTTACTTAATATATCGTTTTTTCATTGGGAATCTTGTAAATAATGACTCTAGTTCAATTCAAACTTATTTAAGTCAGCTGAAAAATATAGAAACAGATTTTTATATTTTATTTGGTCTATTCAGCGGAATTAAGTTTCTATCTCTATTTTTATTATTTTCTAGGAAAAAAATATTTATAATTTTGTATTTATTGTTTTATATATTTCTACCCATGAATATGGCTGTTGATTATTCAAGGTATGGATATCTACTAATAGTGTTAATTGTCATCATTATTTATGAAGAAGACTTATTAAGTAAGAGATATTTTAACTCTTTAATTGTTTTAATTATTATTTTAAATACATTAACTCCTAAATATTATGTATGGAGTGATCAAGTTTTATATCTCAGAGACTCAAAAATACATTTCATTGACCTTCTTGGAAAAAATCTTGAAGAAAGGTTATTAAAATAAAATAACACGTGGGTCGGGTGGGAATCGAACCCACGACCTTGAGCTTAAAAGGCTCCTGCTCTGCCGATTGAGCTACCGACCCGTTAACACATTGAATAATACACTATTTGTCATATTATTCTAAAAATTATTCTTCCTCAGTTGATTGATTTTTTTCAAATCCTGAATCATAAATATTTGGAATGTTGTTTTTTATATCATCGAATGATTTAGAAAACTCATCTTTCATTTTTTTAACAACATTTAATGCATCTTCTTTAATTTCGTCATCTTTAACTGTATCTTCTATTGCAGATATGAGATTAGAAAAATTCTTTTTTATAGAATCTTTAGCTGAGCTAAGTGTTTCTTTTAAATCGTTCATACTTTCATCATCAATTAAATTATCTTTAATTTTATTTGATATGTCTGAAATATCTTTTGAAACCTCGTTCCATTTATTTTCTTCAGTCATTTTTTAATAATATATCAATTTTAAAAATTTGCTTTATCTTTAAATTTTAAGTTAGGTTTTCTTTTTATTCTTTGATTTGCCCATCTAGCTGGAGCAATAAGTCTAAAAAATGGTGGAAGAAAGGGTCTTGTAAATTTTAAAAATTTTAAATTGAAGTTCAAAATTATTTTTTTTAATCTAGTTTCTTTTACTCCATACAATTCTTTAAATTCCTTTGGCAAAGTATTAAAGGCTGTAAATGCGATGAAAGGCCATATTGGTTTAATGTGTGTTGGTACAGGACCCCCAGCAATTATATCCTGTACATCTTTTGCTACATCTGTAAACATTAAGTAATCTTTTGATCTTGATTTATTAATTACCCAATCTTTTAAACCTTTATGTGTTTGAGGCATTTCTTTAGTGTTTATTAAAACAAGCTCTGCTGCTTTCATGTTTTCAACATGATATTGATCTTTTTCTGCATCTGTTAATTTCCTGACAGTCTTTTCATAGAAATAAATAGAAGATATTTGTAAGCATGCATGTACCCATAAAAGCTGTTCATGGTCAAGAGCATCGTAGTAACCTCCTGAAACTTCATCTTCACCTTTTATTACTTCATGAAGTTTATTTATTCTATGAGCACTATCATCTGCTTCCTCTTTTGTACCAAAAGTAACAGAGTTTTGTAAGGACAATGTTCTGATTAGTCTTTTCCACGGGTCTCTTTGATAAAACGAAGTTTGTCTAGCTCCTGCTGCTATCAGGGGATGCGCAGCATGCATTAATAATGCTCTTGCCCCACCAAATAGAACGGTGATTTCTTTATTTACTTTCCACATTATGGAATTAGGACCAAAATATCCGGGATCACCTTTCATGATATTTACATTAGAGCATAGAAAAAATAATTGTAAATTAATATTTTTATCATTTTGTAGATGTAATTACTATAAATAAAGATGCATTTAATTTACGCCACCTATCAATATTTTCCAGATTCACGTACCAACACATTCCAATCTATATCAACAATTAAAGAATTTATAAATTTAGGTTACGAAGTTGATTTAATTTATCCTGATAGAAAAAAACTAAATCAAAACGAAGATATCAATGATTTTTATAATATTGATGAAGAATTTAATAAAATTAAGATAAAACATTTCTCAAAAAATCCCTATAAAAAAGTAAATTTATATAATAGATATAACTACTTACTTAGCCACTGCATTTATGCCTATAAGTTAAAAAAAATTGTTTCAAATTTAATTAAAGAAGATACATTTATTTTTACACGTTCTCCTTTTGTTGTTTATTTTTTGAGAAAACTTGATAAACCTGTTGCTTATGAAATTCATCAATTAACTAAAATTTCAAAATTCATCATAAAACGATTTATGAAATACAGCAATAATGTTTTACTAATTGCTGTCTCACCTGGGATTGTAAAAATTTTGCAAAATATCGGTGTTAACGATAATGCTATTGAATACCTTGAGACAGGTTATGATGAACAATTATTTTCAAAGATTGAAAAAATAGATAATTATAATGACAACTCAGAAAATGTAATCAAATTTATTTATGGAGGATCATTAAAAATTCAAGGAAGTGAAAAAGGAATAAAGAATCTTATTAAATGTTTTCACCATGTCTGCATTGAGAACAGTATTGATAATATTTATTTTGATATTTACTGCTCAAGCGAAGAAGAAGAATTAAACCTAGGAAAGTATTTAGATGAAAATAATTTTTCAAATCATATTAGGGTGCATAAACGTATTTCAAATATTAATTTTTATCGAGAACTTTTACAATCCAATATTGGTTTCATACCTCTTCCTAATACAGATCATGTAAATAACTTTTCTTCTTCAATGAAATTTTTTGAATTTGTAAGAGCTAATTTATTTATTCTTGGTTCAGATGTTGAGGCTAATAAAAGATATCATTATAAAAAATTAAAATTATATAAAGAAAATAAAGATTCAATTAAGAAGTCAATTCTTTTTGCTATCGAAAATTATGATAACGATAGTTCCCTCATAGATGCAAACATAACCCAGTACAGCTACTCAAACAGAGTAAAAGTAATTGAAAAAAGACTTAAACTATTAAATTAGCACGCCTGGAGGGACTCGAACCCCCAACCCTCTGATCCGAAGTCAGATGCTCTATCCAATTAAGCTACAGGCGCATAAAATTTAAAATCTTTTCTGATCTTCTCTTTAAACTAATACTCTCCAAAGAATTTATTATTGTTTCTTTGTAATTATTTAAATTAGAGTCTTTCAAAAGTGCATTAAGTTCTTTTTGGAAGCTGTCAAAATTATTTTTTTGAAAATAAAAAATACCAGGATAATCCAACTCTTGATGAGCTGGAAGGTTTGACACCAGAGGTATCACGCCTGAAGCAAGATACTCAAATATTTTTAATGGAGATGCATACAGTTCCATATGATTATTACTAGGGTAGGGAACAATACCAATATCAAATCTCTGAATTTCATTGGCCAATTCTTTTTGTGAGACCCTATCTTTTATAACAAAGTTGTTTTCATGTTTTGAATTTTGAATAAGTTTTTCGATTTCTAAAATTTTATTTCTAGGACCTCCAATAATTACTACATTAAAGTTAATTTCATCCATAATTTTTAACATAGTTTTAACTGAGTCGTAAACTCCTTTATCAACACCATAAGTTTCAAGCATTCCAGCATAGCCAACAGTTATTTTTTTTGTATGAAATTGATTAGGTTTAAACTTTTTTAAATCTACACCATTTGGTAAGTACAAAGATTGTTTATTAACTTGAATCAACTCATCATAGGATAGTTTTGTAGTTCCTATCAAGTAACATGCTTCGTTATTAAGACGCTTAATAAATAATTTTTGCAAACGCTTGCCTTCGCCATGTTTTTCAAAAATTATTTTGTTTGATTTTTGAAAAACATAACAAACGACAGGGTTGGTTGACCATACTATAGAGTTTCTAATATTTTTTCTCACTTTTAAAGACCAAATGTATGATGAGAAAATCCACATAAACATTCTTATAAAATTTGGAGATAATTTGTATATCTTCAAGGAGGTAATATCAAAAAAATCGACTTGATGAATGTTAAACTGAAAATCTTCTTCGTAAAAATCACTAATCGATTTATGAATAGTTTTTTCATTATTTGTTTTGGGATAAATTAATGTGACATCATGTCCTTGTTCAAAAAATGATTTTGCTTGATTTAAAGCATGGATACCATATGCTTTTTCTGTTGGCATTCTTCCATAAACCAAAACATTAATTTTTTGTTTCATAATTAAAGACTAACTTTAATAAATTATAAATTAAAACAAGGAAATTTTTTATTGTATTATTTAAAGTGTTGAAAAAATATCAAGTTCCAAAATTCTTTACAAGATTAATTGATATTGACCTTGTTTCTAAAAATCCAAACAAAATAATGCTTTTAAACATATATAAATTAATTTTTATTTTCGTATTCTTGTTCCCAATAAAAGGTTTAGGAATGCTTAGTGGAATTCCGATTTTGAATACAAGTAGTTTAATTTATTTACTTTTTATATTAATGATCGTTTTTAATATGAAAACATTATCAAGATTAAACTTGATTATTTTTGCAGTATTAATTCTTTTTAAATTATTTTTTCTTGTAAATCCAATTAATTTGTGGTCTGTGTGTATAGATAGTTCAAAGACACCTCAGCAAGACAGTTTTCAATATGAGTATTTTGATAATCAATGTGAAAAAAGCTTTGATTTTATTGGCTCTGAATATACAACTAAAGTCGAAGAAATTAAATACGGAGTAATTAACTATGAATATGAATGGATGGGTGCAAATTCATCGAACTTTCCTTTAGGATTTTTGAACCACTCTGCGTATAACTTTTATGACCTCAGGCGTGATTGGTTACCATTTAATATGATTATTGAAAAAGAATTAGATCCAAAGTCACGTTATATAAAGATTAATTATTTAGGATACGTCAAAGTTATATTTGATGACAACAATGCTATCAATTTATTATCAAATTATTCAGAGGTGCAAGAAGTTACTCTTAAAATACCAAATTCAACAAATAAGGTAAATATAGAATTTTTATTTAAAAATCTTGGCATAGCAAAAGATGCTACTCATCCCTCTACCGTTCCAAATGATTTCACGGAGAATAAAAAATTTGCGCATTTAGAAATTACTGAACTTAACACTAACTTAGAAAAAGTATTATTAGAGAAATTAGATTTAAAATCAATATTGCTTTTAGTTTTTTTAGTAATCGCAAATTTTAAAGTTTTTTTTAACTTTCAAATAAGAAATATATTAATAATTTCTTTAATACTTTTTGCATGTGCAATGTTTAATTATCTACAAACTATATACTTCTTAAAATATTTTGGATTCATCGCTTTAGTTTTAATTTATTTTTTAAAAGATTCAAAACAATTGGACTATTTGTCTATAGGACTAATATACATGGTCCTAAATACATTCATCATTGACTTACCGTGGAACCAATTAGATTTTAATATTAAGCCATCAGGTTCTGATATTTTAACTTACGAAAATCAAGCACGTTTAATTTTTGAGGGAGATGGATTAAGAGGAGGAGCTGATGTGTTTTGGTACTCTCCAGGTTATAGATATTTGCTGTATTTTGTACATATTATTTTTGGTGATGGGTGGGGTATCGCTTGGAAGACTATTCTTGCAGTTACAATTTTCTTAATTTATAAAATTTCAGACAGTTACGAAATATTGCCTATTTTATTAGTTTCGTTTTTGGTTTTTGACAACGTCCGTAATTTATATTTGTTTGGGGTATCTGAAACATTGTCACTTTTATTCATATTGTTATCAATTGTGAATAAAAAACATACAATAATTTCCTCAATTTTTTTAGCAGTAGCTACATTAATTAGACCAGAGATAATTCTTTTTTCTATCTTATTTTTAATAATAAATAAAAGTACTCTAGGGTTAATTTCATTTGGTATACCAATGCTTTTTCCTCTTTTACACAATATATTTTATGGCGGAGAGTTTGTCATTATGAGCACTGCAGCAACTTATTCAAGAAACATTACATTTGATATACAAAATAATTTACAATATTTGATTTTTAATCCATTTAGTCAAAAAATAATTCAAATCCTTGGAACGATACCAACAGTAATAGCATTCTCAATAATTGTTATAGGTCTTTTGAAAACTTTAGGTTCTATATATACAAATAAGGGCTTTACAAAATCATATAATTTTATATTTTGGATCTTGTTATTAGCACCGTATTTTATATATGATCCAGTTCTTTTTTATCCGAGACACGTTTTAATCTCTTTAGTAATTTTTTCGATCAACTTTGATCAGATCTTTTCTAAAAATAATCATAACGATGTAGCAAAGGACAGATAAAAAACTCGCAAAAAGAATTAGCTTATTAAAAATTATTCTTTTCTCATTTTCAGAGTTATTTAGAAAAATTTCGGATGATTGCGAATAGTACCCTCCTTCAACATAGCTCTTACATTCATAAAAATTTCCTACAGTCACCGTATTATTTCCATTTGTGAGATTTCTATCATCGAATAAAATATCATTTTCATATATTAAGAAACCATCTTTTACATAAGGTGTAATATTTGCATTAAACTCACCATTACAAATAGATAATTCTAGATCACCTTCACCGCACCACTTGTCGCTAAAATCTATCCTGCTTTCTACTGAATCGCTCAAAATACAAGGCATTGCTACATGTAATTTGTTTAGATAAAATGGTTCTTTAATTTCGGAAAAATTTATTGGATTTAATAATCCAAAAATATAAGAATTAAAAACAACAAAAACGAGAGCAAAAATTTTTAGGTTTTTTAAATACTTAACATTCAATAAAAAATAATAAAATGTAAAAACTAATAGAAAACTAAAAAGGTGGGTTTTCATAGGATCTCCTTTAGAAGGATTAAAGTTTTTTGTTAAAAAAGGAAACAAATTTATTGCATTTATTATTAACGCTATTATTCCTACAAACCCAAGTGTTGCAATATCCTTAAATCTTTTATTTTTTTCTTTATAAATAAAGAAGGCAGACAAAAAATAAAAAATAATTGAAATGAATATAGAAATTCTTATATAAGTTAAGTTTCCCGGATAGTTTTTTCCTGACCATCCGTCTCTGTGATACCAGTAACGTTGCCAATAATCATTAAATGTATCTGCAAAAATTATAGACAACATTGAACCACTTAAATTATTTCTAAATGGATTAGAGAGAATTTCACTAATACTGAAAGAGAAAATATAACTAAAGCTTGCTTTGTTTAAGTAATTTTCATTAATTACGTGCTCCCATATATAGTTTCCATTAACTTTATAATTTTCAACAATTAATGCACCTAAGATTGGAATCAGCAAAATATGAAAGATAAGAAATTTTTTATTTAGTAAGTCTTTTTTAAACAAGATTACTAAAGATAAACCAACCATAAAAGTAATACTAGATTTGAGGGGACTTAGAGTGAGTAAAATGGGAGCTGCGAAAAGTAAGTACAAAAATTTATTTGTATCAAAATATTTATAATATAAAAGTATCAGCCACGGAAGAAATGCAAAAACAAGAATCTCTGGTTTTAGAATTAGTCTTGCACCTAAAACTGGAGGAAATATTGATAGAAAACTTAGACAAATAAGATTTAATGTTTTATCAATACCAAGATAATCGAATAGATAAAAAATACCTAACAATCCTAATATAAATAATAAGAAGTTTCCTAATTGTATACTTAACGAATATATTGGTTCTACATAAATACTTGAAATTAAAATTGGTCTACTTAATAATTCAAAAAATTTACTAATGAAGTAGAAATAACTTACACCAGACTCCAAACCAATTGACTGAATATCATTTTTAACAAAGTAGTTCAGGTACTTTCCATACCTGTCAAAGTCTGTTCCCCTCATGCTGTCATAATTCAGGTAAGTAATAAAGAAAAAAAATAAATTTTGAAAAAATATTATTAGCAAGAGAAATAAGTTTTTTTGATTTGTTTTCATTAAGAAACAATTATACAAATTTATTTATAATTCTTATAAATAAGAAAGAATAAATGTAATATTTTCATATGCGTTCATTAGAAAAAATTATGAATTTAAAAACTATACTATTTATTCAAACCTTAATATTTCTGCCTTTTTTAGTCCAAGGCAATATTGGCTCAGACTGGGACTCGTATGCAAGCTTTGCTTCTGGCATGCTTTTTATAAATGAGGGTGTTTATATACCATCTCGCCCACCTGGATTTCCTTTGTACGAACTTATCGTAGGGATTTTTGGGGCAATATCAGTTAGGGTACTTTTAATTTTTCATTTTATTTCATCGATCGTATTTACCTCATTTGTGTATATAAAAATTGAAGAGAATAAACATAGATTTTTTCTAATTCTTATTTTTTTTACTTCTCATGTATATTTAATTTCCTCATACTCTGTCATTGATTATGTAATTGGTTCATTGCTTGGTTTTCTATTTTTAGATTATTTGAAAAAAGGAAATTATATAATCGCAACAACATTAATTACAATGAGTTGTGCAATAAGACTCTCAAATCTTATATTTTTAGCTGCGGGAATTTTATTTTTGCTTTTAAAAAAATCAGAATATAAGAAAATTTTTTACATTTCAATCAGTCTAGTATTTATAGGTTTGTTTTATTACCCATCTTTTTTACTTGCTGATGGTGTATGTTTTTTAAACCTAACAAACATTAATCATGCATTAATTCCAAGACTTGGTCGCTTTTTTTACAAACAAGCTCAATTTTTTGGATTAATTGGTACGACGATATTTGTTATTTATAGCATCAGGAATTTTACAAAATTCAATTTTAGAAACCCTGAATGGGTTTCTTATTTATTTATATTTTTATCATTCGAACTTTCATTCTTACGATTGCCAACAGAAAAAGGACATTTAATACCTGCAATGGTGGCTTTGCTAATGATATTAAAAGATATAACATTTAATAAAAAAGTATTAATTTTTGTTTTCCTAGTTTCTTTCATCAGTAATTTTATAACTTTTGAATTATTAACACCAGATACTCCAAATCATGCAACAAGTGCAAGCTTTGGTCCAAAAGTTGAAAAAGGATATCTTTTACAAGATTATGAAAATAGATCTTTAAAGGGAGAAAATTTTGAGGAAAATATTACAAAAAGTACTGAAAAGATAAAAATTAACTGGAGCAATGGAGGCCCTAACTGTTAATTTGATAAACAGTATGCTTTAAGAATCTGTATCATTATTTACTTTTATCTTTTCAGTAAGTATAAATAATAACAACAATATTGGTGGATATAAACTAATCAGTACAGTAGAGTAGCTTTCAATTATTTCAAATCCTATTTCTAGTAAAGTAATTTGAGGTATGAGGCATAAAAAAATTATTAAAAAATGCGATTTCACATTTTTATTTTTAATATAGAATGCCAAAAAGATTGCTATTTCAACCAAATGATATGTTCTAATATATGGATTAATCAGAAAATACAATATAAAAGCATTCATAAAAACATCAAGATGATCTTCTTTAATATTTGAAATCTCTCTTATGGTTGAAAATATTATTAGTAAAACTACTGAAGATACAAGAAAAAATAATATTAAGTTTGAATTGTATAAATAGAATAAAAGATTTGGTACGGAAGGTGTGTCGTAGTAATTTCCAAATGTGTCATTTAATACATTAAAATTATTAATATTTTCAGAACTTGAAAGGATATTGTAGTATTTTATCCAAGTTACAAAAATTTCTTTTTCAAGTAAATAAGTTATTAATAATAAAAATGTCAAAAATGAAGAACTAGAAATTAAAAATTTTTTAATTTCTTTGTTTTTTAGAGCAAACAATAAAAAAACATAAATTGGCAGTACTGTAATTTTTATATACACAACAAGTGAAAACAAAAACGAGGAGAAAACAACTTTTTTCTTTAATAAGCTTATAAAAAAAACTAGTAATAGTAATTGAGCAATTATTGAAATATTTCCACTACGGAGAGCCTGATATAATCCATTAAATCCCATTAAAACTACAGCAAAACCAGTTAAGTTGTTATTGTTGTTATTTTTAAAATTAAACAAAATGAATAATGTTGGAATCATCGCTAGGAAATATTTATAATTTTCTATCCAGTTGATATAAGGATGACAAAATAATTTTAAACTTTTGATTACTAATGGAAGATAATTTGTTCCTATTTTTTCAATTTTTACAGGGAAATTTGCTGGATAGACTTTTTTTATGTTTTTCTCTAAGTAAGGATCCATATCATTAAAAGACATAATATTCGTGATATTGCAATGAATCATAGCGTCATTTTTTGTTACTGAACGAGGTTGATTAGCAACAATTACAATAAAAAGGCTTAAACAAGCCAAAACAAGCAAATACTTAAAATTCCTAATACAATTAAATTTACAATAAAAAAAGTAAAAATTATGAAATTTAAAAAAAGGAATAAACATTTTTTATACTT
>MDTE01091426.1_pt1 | contig 14427 bp, 16 predicted proteins | sample 811231 | NCBI WGS metagenome assembly MDTE01 (sample SAMN05326651, study PRJNA326480) | marine metagenome | isolation source: seawater | place: Indian Ocean: Red Sea | collected 2010 | reverse complement strand
TAAAGATGATAAAGGAAAAAAAGAGGATAATGTTGTTGATGCTGATTTTGAGGAAGTAAAAGACGAGAATAAAGAAAAGAGTGCTTAACATACATTTATCTGTCCGAGGTACTAAATGGCAAAAAGAGATTATTATGACGTCCTCGGGGTAAATAAAAGCGCATCTCCTGAAGAACTAAAATCTGCATATAGAAAGTTAGCTGTAAAATATCATCCAGATAAAAATCCTGGAGATAAAAAAGCAGAGGACAAATTTAAAGAAGCAAGTGAAGCCTACGGTATTCTTTCTGATAAATCTAAAAAAGAAAATTATGACAACTTTGGTCATGCTGCATTTGAAAACGGTGGAGGTGGTCGAGGTGGTTTTGGAGGATTTGGTGGTTTTAATGGATCAGATTTCTCAGATATATTCGAAGATTTTTTTGGAGATTTTGGAGGAGGAAGAAGAAATAATAGAAGAAACACTAATAATAGAGGCTCAGACTTAAGATATGATTTATCTATAACTCTTGAAGAAGCTTACTCAGGAAAAAAACAAAATATTCAGTTTTCATCATCAGACAAATGTAATACATGTAAGGGAAATGGCTCAAAGCCTGGTTCAAGTCCAGATAGATGTACTTACTGCGGGGGAAATGGTAGGATCAGATCCAACCAAGGATTTTTCACAGTTCAACAAACTTGTCCTCAATGTTCAGGTAGTGGGGAAGAAATTACTAATCCATGTACTGAATGCAATGGTCAAGGAAACAAACAAACTTCAAAAAAAATCTCTGTGACTATTCCGAAAGGAGTTGATGACGGAACTAGAATTAGATTAGCTGGAAAAGGAGAAGCAGGAACTAGGGGAGGTGCCAATGGAGACTTATATTTATTTATAAACGTAAACTCACATGAACTTTTTAAAAGATCAGATGTAAATTTATTTTTTGAATTTCCAATTTCTATAGCAGATGCAGCGTTAGGAACCACTATAGAAATTCCAACAATAGATGGTAAAAAAGCTAAAATTAAAATACCTGAAGGAACTCAAGATGGAAAACAATTCAGATTAAAAAGTAAAGGTATGCCATTTATGCGAAGAGGTGATTATGGTGATTTATATGTTAAAGTAAAAACAGAAGTACCAATTTATTTAAATAAAGAGCAAAAAGATTTATTAGAGAGATTTAGAAAAATAGAAAATGAAAAATCTAATCCTAGTATTAGAAAATTCTTCGAAAAAGCTAAAAGCTTTTGGAAAAACTAAGCTTTTATTAAATCAAAAGATATATATAAATTTCTTTAATGAAAAAGATTAATTTAAGTATAACAGGCTGCATGGGGCGTATGGGCCAACAATTAATAAAATCCTCAAAAAAGACGAAAGGTTTTAAAATTTTTAGTTTAACAGAAAATAAAATAATTAAAAAAAAAATTAATGGAATTGCACCTCAACTAAATACAGAAATGGCCTTCAAAAGAGCTGATGTTATAATTGATTTTACGATACCTAGATGCACTTTTGAGGTATTAAGAATTGCTGCAAAATTAAAAAAAAGAGTGGTTATAGGAACTACAGGTTTTACAAAAAAAGAGGAGAACCTTATTAAATCTTATTCAAAAAAGATTCCAATTTTGAAAGCTGGAAACATGAGTTTAGGAATAAATCTTTTAATGTATTTAACAGAAATAGCGTCAAAATCCTTAGAAAATAAATATAAAAGTAAAATTTTTGAAGTACACCACAAACACAAAAAAGATTATCCCTCTGGAACAGCACTAATGTTAGGCAGAGGAATATCAAAAGGCAAAGGTAGGGAATTTTACAGTATGCTTGGAAAAAGATATCTTAATAAAAAAACTTTTCCTTATGGGGATAAAATTAATTTTAATTCTATCCGAAAGGATGAGATTATTGGAGAACACGAAGTTTTATTTTCAAGCGGGAAAGAAGTCATTAAGCTTAATCATGAGGCATTTGATAGAGCGTTATATTCCGAAGGAGCATTGTCCGCTGCTAAGTGGTTAATGAAAAAAAAACCAGGCTTATATTCGATGAGAGATTTAATGAATTTCAGATAATGAATGAAATTCAAAGAGCAAAAATAGTATCAAAGATACTTAATAAAACATATCCAGAAATTAAAGTCCCATTAGAAAGTAAGAATGTTTTCACACTCCTAGTTTCAGTTCTTTTATCAGCTCAGTGTACTGATGTTAATGTTAATAACGTAACTCGAAATATATATCCAAAATACTATAAACCCGAACACTTTGTTAAACTTGGTAGAAAAAAAATAGAAAAACTAATTAAAAAAATTGGTATTTTTAGAATTAAATCAAAAAGTATTTATAATTTATCCAAAATGCTAATTAAAAATTACAAAGGTAAGGTTCCTAAGACTTATGAAGAATTGGAAAAATTACCTGGTGTAGGCCATAAAACAGCTAGTGTCGTAATGTCTCAAGGTTTTGGATATCCAGCATTTCCAGTTGATACGCATATTCATAGACTTGCCCAGAGGTGGGGTTTAACAAATGGCAAAAATGTTGTTCAAACAGAAAAAGATTTAAAAAGATTATTTCCAAAAAAAAACTGGAACAAACTTCATCTTCAAATAATTTATTATGGAAGAGAATATTGTAAAGCTAGAAGTTGCTATGGAATAAGTTGTAAAATTTGTACCTCTTGCTATCCTAATAGAAAAAAAACTTTTATCGCAAAAAAACCATAATGAAAATATTAGGAATTGGAAATGCTATAGTAGACGTTTTATGTAAAGTCTCAGATGCCTTTTTAACACAAAACTCATTAACAAAAAGTACGATGAAGTTAGTAGATAAAACCGAATTTGAAAAAATCCTATATTCCTTAAAAATAGAAGAAACTATTTCAGGTGGGTCAGTAGCTAATTCCATAGTAGGCTTATCACAGCTAGGAAATAAAGTTGGCTTTATTGGAAAAATAAATAATGATGAATTAGGAAGGAAATATGAAGAAGGCCTTAAAAAAGAAAAGGTAGATTATTTATATACAAAAAAGTCTGAGCCTATACCTACCGGCTCTTGTTTAATTTTAATTACTCCAGACTCTGAAAGAACAATGTGTACTTTTTTAGGTACCGCAGGAAAAATAAATGACCATGATGTTAACGAGCAACAAATTAAAAGAGCTGATATCGTTTTCCTTGAAGGATATTTATGGGATGAAGGTGAGCCTAAAAAAGCCTTTGACAAAGCTATTATGTATTCGAACAAAGTTGCTATGTCTTTATCAGACCTATTTTGTGTTGAGAGACATAAAAAACAATTTTTAGATTTAGTGAGAAATAAATTAGACATTGTTTTTGCAAATGAACAAGAAATATTAACTCTTACTAATTCAAAATCATTTGATGATACGATCAATTTTTGCAAACAAATAAAAAAAAACATTATTATCACCAGAGGAGCAAAAGGAGCGATTTCAATTAATGGTGATGAAATAGTTGAATGTGAGGCTAAAACAAACTTAGTTATCAAAGACTTAACTGGAGCTGGGGATTTATTTGCCGCAGGATATTTGCATGGATTAATTAACAATATGTCTACAAAAGATTGCTTGGAAAAGGGGACCGAATTATCTTCAAAAATAATTCAGAAAATTGGTGCAAGAATTTAATTTTTTTTTCTTTTAAAACTGCCCTTGCCCTTTTTTGGTTTAATTACTTTTGGCTTGTACCTTCTATCAGATAAGTTTTTAGCTGCTAAATTTTTTTTCAATTTAAATAATATCCTCTTTTGTCATGCTTAATAAATTCATTATCTTTAAATTTTTCAAAAAATTTTTTTCTTAATCTATAGATATGGGTTTCGACAGTATGTGTTTCTAGTTCGGACGAATGTTTCCATACTTTTTTTTGCAAGTCTTTTAGGGTTACAAACTTATTTGTCATAATGAACAAGATTAATTCTGTCTCTTTTTCAGTTAGATTTAATTCATCTTTATTTTTTCTGATTTGTCTTGAATTTAGATTTAAAGAATAATTTCTAATCATAATTTTTGATTGACTTGAAAATTTACTTCCTAAAAACCAAATATTAATTTGCTCCAAAATTTGTTCTAATTTTTTTGGAACATCTATAATATTGCAATTTTCTAATTCATTCTCATGATCAGAGATAATTACATAATCTTCAAATTTGGATAGATTTACTTGATCTATTTTATTTTTATTTAAAGCAATGATCTCGAAATTGAAGTTTTCCTTAATTTCCTGAAGAATCTCGAATAAGGTATTAGAATTGAATATTATTAAAGTTTTTGAGCTCATTAAATAATGCAAATAGTTTTAAAAAATAAAGATACACTTTTATTTGGTGAATTTAAATTTAAATGTTCGATTGGAAAAAAAGGAATTACATCAAAAAAATTTGAAGGGGATAAAAAAACTCCTAGAGGAATATTCTCTTTAGGACCTATATATTATAGAAAAGATAAGTTTTCAAAATTGGATACAAAACTAAAAAAAATATCTATAAAAAAATATATGGGTTGGTGTGATGATGTAAACAGCAAATATTATAATAAACAAATAAAAATAAATAATAAGATCAAACATGAAAAAATGTTTAGAAAAGATAAAATGTACGATTTATTATTACCAATAAATTACAATTCAAAAAAACCGGTTAAAAATAAAGGTAGTGCAATTTTTATTCATATAACCAAAAACTATAAAAAAACGCTTGGCTGTATCTCAATTAAAGAAAAAGATTTTTTAGTCTTATTAAAAGTTATCAATAAAAAAACAAAAATAAAAATTCTCTAGTGTCTATCACCAAAAATTTTAGATCCAATTCTCACAAAAGTTGATCCTTGTTCTATTGCTTCTAAAAAATCTGAGGACATACCCATACTTAATTCTTTTAAATTTAAAGATTTATTTAATTGGAACATTTGATTAAAAAAAAATTTTACATCACCTTCATTGGGAGGAATACACATTAATCCAACTATGTTTAATTTAAATTTAGAAACACATTCATTATAAAATTCTTTTAAATTTTTTGGATCTATACCACCCTTTTGTTGTTCATTGCCAATATTTACTTGAATAAATATTTTTAAATACTTATTTAGTTTTTTTTGTTCTATAAAAATTTTTTCAGCTAATTTCAAATTATCCAAAGAATGAATATAATCAAAAAGTGGAATCACGTATTTAACTTTATTTGTTTGTAGCTTTCCTATCATGTGTAATTTTAAGTTTGCATATGAATTTTTAATATTAGACCATTTTTCAAGTGACTCTTGAACTTTATTTTCTCCAAAATGAAGATGTCCATAATCTATAAGAGGTTTTATCTCGCTAAAAGGAAATGTTTTACATACTGCTATTATATTTGAATTAAATGATCTATCAAATCTAGACTTTATTTGTTTCTCTATAATAGCTAAGTTATTAATACTTTTATGCAAAATTTAATTCCTAAAATATATCATTATGTAAATTGTTTTAATCTATCAGATTTATCAAAATTAAGTAATAACATAAATATTATTTACAGAAATTATGAAAAACCAAACGACATTAAAACAATAAATAAAATTAAAAATTTTTGTAAAAAAAATAGAAAAAAATTATTTATTTCAAATAATATAAAATTGGCTTTAAATCTCAAATTAGATGGTGTTTATATTCCTTCTTTTAATAAAAGAATAAATTATGTATATACTCATACTAAACCCAAAGATTTTAAAATTATTGGATCTGCCCATAACTTAAAAGAAGTTAGGTTAAAAAAAAGGCAAGGTTGTTCAGAAATTTTTTTATCACCAATTTTCAAAAATACTAAATCAAAACGTTTCTTAGGTTGCATTAGATTTAGTTTAATTAAATTAAACAGTAAATCTGATTTAATTGCACTAGGAGGAATTAATCAGGAAAATTTTAAAAAATTAAAGCTTTTAAAGCTTAAAGGATTTGCATCAATCAGTTGGGCAAAAAAAAACGGCCTAAGAAAACTTAGGCCGTTTTAAATTTTATACTTGCGATTTAATTAAAACGCAAATGATAATGATACTTCAGTAAACTCCTGGTCTGTACCAGCTGTTCCACCAAATGAATCTGTTTTGTTAGCAACCGCTCCAACAGTCATTCCACCCATAGTGTATGAAGCAGAAATACCTGTACTCTCAGCATCTACTTTTGTAGAATCTTCATACTCTACAGTTGAGATACCCCAAGAAACACTTAGGTTTTCATTCACAGCAAATGAGATTGCTGCTGCTTCTCTGTCGATATCGCTGTTTGCTGCTGTTTTATCAATTTCTGATAACTGAGCACCAACAGTAACTGCACCTGACGTATATTTAGCATATACAGTCGTCATGTCGTTTTCAGTTCCTGATGTAGCTGTTACATCTGTACCAATACCAAGACCGAACTCAGCACCATCAACTAAATCAGCTGCAACTAATGCTACTGATGAGTCTGTACCAACACCAGTTCTTGCGTAAGAAGCTGAAGCTGTAATACCGTTCATGTCAACTTTGTAGAATAAAGATGCATCACTTCCAACATCTGTTACACCAGCATCGTCACCAGTTCCTTGGTCATCCCAAACCTCTTCACCAGCAGTTGGCATTTTATCTTTGATAGTATCGATACCACCGTAAGCTGTACCATGTCCGAATGCTACCATACCTGCATCACCCATATCTAAAGTTACTGCAGAAGATGAGAACGCTGCATCAGTCATTGTGTACACGTAACCAACAGTCATTCCGTTATCTAAATCACCAGAACCTTTGAAGCTGATTCCATTTGAATCAGACCAAGGGTTACCTTGGATACCTGATGTTCCTGAAGAACCAGATTTAGATTGATATTTAACAGTTGCTGATCCAGTAACCTCTAATGTTCCTGCTACTGCAGTAGAAGCAACTAGAGAACCAGCTAACGCTGTTAAACCTAGTTTTTTTAAATTGTTCATATTTTCTCCTATTAGATTTATAATTATAAACGTGGACACATTATTATAAATTGAGTGGTTTAGGTTGAATGTTTTGTCATAATTAAATAAAAAAAGAATTTTGTTGTAATTATATCACACTCTAAATTTTAGCATAAACACTATATTTTTAAAATGTATGGTATAGTAGTCATGATATTTATGAAAATCTATAAGTTATTTGCCAAAATAGCCCTATTATCATCACTAACCATATACTTAAACTCTTGCGGAATTTATAAACCTACAGATGCGCGAGAATTTCCTCCTGAGCCTGAAAAAAGGGTACAAAAAAACATGGAAGAAGGCAGGGGATTTAGACTATTTTCTGGTGACAAAAAAGGAAATAATACTTTTGATTTTGCAACCTCTAATGAACTTTGGAGAGCAAGCTTAGATACTTTGGATTTTATGCCATTAATCTCTGCTGACTACAGTGGGGGAATAATAATTACAGACTGGTATAATGAAAGTAATAATTTCGAAGATTATATAAAAATCAGTGTAAGATTTTTGACCAATGAAATAAGGTCAGATGCGCTTAATGTTAAAGTTTATACAAAAAGATGTCAAAATTTAAATAACTGTATTGTAAATGAAAATAACCCTGAAATTAAGAACAAACTAATATCTACAATTTTAACTAAAGCATCTAAATACAAGAAAAATAATAAAAAAGATGATTAGTTTTGCTCAAACAATTTAATTAAAAAAAATATTTTTTCAGTGAGTAGATATAATTTTAAAATAATAGAAAACAAATGGCAAAAAATTTGGTCTGAAAACAAAACTTTTTCCGCTCAAATTAATAAAAATAAAAAAAAATTTTATTGCTTAGAGATGTTTCCATATCCATCTGGAAAAATTCATATGGGCCATGTTAGAAACTATACTTTAGGAGATGTTCTCTCAAGATATAAATCATTACAGGGGTATAATGTTTTACATCCAATGGGTTGGGACTCTTTTGGGATGCCTGCAGAAAATGCGGCCAAACAAAATAACATAAGTCCAAAAATTTGGACTGAAAACAATATTAAAGTAATGAAAGATCAACTTTTAAAATTAGGTCTTTCTATAGATTGGGATAGAGAAATTTCTACATGTTCTGAAAATTATTACAAGCATCAACAAAAAATGTTTCTAGAATTCTTTGACAAAGGCTTAGTTTATAGAAAAGATAGTTATGTTAATTGGGATCCAATAGACAAGACTGTTTTAGCAAATGAACAAGTTATTGATGGAAAAGGTTGGAGATCTGGCGCTGTAGTAGAAAGAAAAAAATTAAATCAATGGTTTTTTAAAATTTCTGAATTTTCTGAAGAATTATTAAATGATTTAGATTTCTTAAATGAATGGCCAGACAAAGTTAAAACAATGCAAAAAAATTGGATTGGAAAATCTTTTGGTTGTGAAATCAATTTTAAAATAGAAGGATCAGATGATATAGATTCAATTAAATGCTTTACTACCAGACCCGACACCCTCTTTGGACTATCATTTATTGCTCTATCAATCGATCATCCTCTTGCGAAATATTATTCTAATGACGAAAAATTTTTAGAATTTAAAAAAGCTTGTTCTTCCTCTGGGACTACAGAAGAGTCTATTGCTCAAGCTGAAAAGCTTGGATATAAAACAAAATTATTTGCATTAAATCCTTTTAATCAAAAAAGCAAAGTTCCAGTTTATTTTGCAAATTTTGTGTTAATGGATTATGGATTAGGTGCAGTTTTTGGTTGTCCAGCACATGATCAGAGAGATTATGATTTTGCAAAAAAATATAATTTAGAAATAAAAACTGTAGTAAGACCAAAAGATAAAGATCATAATTTTAAAGTTACCGAGGAACCATATACTGGTGAGGGTTTTATAATTAACTCTGAATTTTTGAATGGTGCCAAAGTTCCAAGCGAGTCCATTGAAAAAACAATAAATATTTTAGAAAGTAAAAAACTAGGTATCAAAAAGATTAATTATAGACTAAAAGATTGGGGAATTTCAAGACAAAGATATTGGGGATGCCCAATACCAATAGCATACGATGAAAACAATAATATAGTTAAAATACCTTTAGAAAACTTACCAGTAAAACTTCCAGAAAATATAGATATTAATACCAATGGAAACCCGTTAGATGCTGATAAAAATTGGAAAAATGTAATTATAAATGGAAAGAAATGTGTAAGAGAGACAGATACTTTAGATACATTTGTTGACTCATCATGGTACTTTTTACGATTTTGCTCGGCAAATGAAACGGAAAAACCATTTAATAAAAATGAAATGGATTATTGGATGCCAGTTGATCAATATATAGGTGGCGTTGAGCATGCGATTTTACATTTATTATATTCAAGATTTTTTATGAGAGCTATTGGTTTAAACAATAGTTCAGTAAATATAAATGAGCCTTTCAAAGGACTTTTTACTCAGGGTATGGTCTGCCATGAAACCTACAAAGATGAAAATAATAATTGGTTAAGTCCAGAGGAAGTATTCACTAATAATGGAAAAGAATATTTTCAAAAAAAAAATCATTCAAATAAAGTGATTGTGGGTCCATCAGAATCCATGTCTAAATCAAAGAAAAATACCATAGATCCACAAAAAATGATTGATGCGTACGGAGCTGACTCAGTAAGATTTTTTATTTTAGCAGACAGCCCGCCAGAAAGAGATATTCAATGGTCTGATGATGGCATGTTAACTTCATATAAATTTATTCAAAAAATTTCAAATTTAAATGATAAAATTTTAGAAATTTTAAAACTAAAACAAAGTGAAAAAAAAGAAGAAATCGATATCTTTACAAATCATATAATTAATAAAACTAATATATCATTAGAAAAATTTAGATATAACATAATTATTGCAATATTTCATGAAATCTATTCATTTTATAGAAAAGTTTCTGAAGAAAACAAAAATTATAAAAATTTAAAAGAAAATTTTAAGAAAATACTCGTGATTATGTTACCAATAGTACCTCACCTTGCAAGTGAATACCTTTCTAAAATTGAGGAAAATATTAATTTTAAATGGCCAGAAGTTGAAAAAAAATATTTAGTCAAAAATCAAAAATTAATTGTAATTCAAATTAATGGAAAAAAACGAAATACCATTACTATTGAAAATGATATAAGCGAAAAAGAGTTGATTAATTTAATTAAAGATAAACAGCTTATTTCAAAATATATAAACAATGGAGAATTGATAAAAACAATATATATTAAGGATAAATTAATAAATTTCATAATACGGTAATGAAAAAAACTCTTGTTATTCTCTTATTTTTTTTAATAGGTTGTGGTTATCAACCTGTTTACTTAAATAAAAGTATTCAAAATTTAGAATATTCAAAAATTATACTTACCGGGAACAATGAAATTAATAGAAAAATTACTAGTATCCTTTCTATTAAAGAAAACATAAAAGATCAGAGTAAAAATAAACTATATATAAATAGCTCACAAAAAGTTGAAACAACATCTAAAAACAACGCAGGACAGTCTCTTTCATTTAGAACTACTATCAACGTAGATATTAAAATTGAGAATCCAAATGGTGAAATATTACAAAGTAAAAACTTCACAAAAGAATTTACTTATAATAATAAAAAAAATAAATTTGAATTAGTTGAATACCAGAGATCAATCAAAAATGACTTAATCACTAAGGTAATTAATGAAATTTCAATTTACTTAGGTTCGTAATGATAATTAAATCTCACGATTTAAAGAAATTTTTAAATAAAGAAGTTAATATATTTCTTTTTTATGGTCAAAATAGTGAATTAATTGAGGAAACAATACAGAATGATATCAAGCCAACATTTACAAAAAATTTTTATAATTATGACGAGATAGAAATCTTATCAAATAAAAATGGCTTTGAGGAAAGTGTTTTTAATAAATCTTTTTTCGATAACGAAAAATTAATTATAATTAATCGTGTAACTGATAAAATTTTAGAAATTATTAAAAACATTTTTGAAAAAAAAGATAAAGATTTAAAAATAATATTAAAATCTGGGGTTTTAGAAAAAAAATCGAAGTTAAGAAATTTTTTTGAAAAAAGTAATGATTTAATTATAATTCCATTTTATGAAGACAGTCATCAAACACTTATGTTTTTGGTTCAAAACTTTTGTAAGGAAAATAAGATCAAAATTTCGAACCAAGATATTAATTTTATCTTGGAAAGAACGAAGGGAAATAGATTATATTTAAAAAATGAATTAATTAAAATTAAAAGATTTTGTCAAAACAAAAAATTTATTAAATTTGATGATCTTTTAAAAATTACCAGTTCATCTGAAAACTATAAAATATCTGAACTAACTGATCACTGTCTTGCAAAAAATAAAGATAAAATAATTAATATTTTAAATGAGAACAGCTCTTCAATAGAAGATAATATTTTAATATTAAAATCTTTTTTATATAAACTTAAAAGATTAAAAAAGATTAAAAACGAAATTGAGATTAATAAGAAGAACCAGGATCAAGCAATTGCTTCTTACAAACCGCCAATTTTTTGGAAAGAAAAGGATATAATTAAAAAACAGCTAAATATCTTATCAATCGATGATATAAAATCTTTTATAAAACAGGTGAATAATCTTGAATTATTAATCAAAAAAAACTCCAATTTATCTAATCAAATTACAAATAACTTTATATTTGAAACAGTAAATAGTCCTAATAATTTGATTTAATTATATCAATAATTTTATTTAATTGATCAATTTCCTTATATGAAAAAGTGATCGTGCCTTTATTTTGCTTATTATTATTTATAGCAACAGTTAATCCAACTTTTTCAGATAAAGATTTTTCTAACTCTTGAATATTAGGATCTTTATTAAATTTAAGTTTATTTTTTTTTGTTTTAAAAATTTTTACAAAGTTTTCAGCCTGCCTCACAGAAAGTTTTTTTTCTATTATTTTATTTGCAACAAAACTAGCATTTTCAAGACCGACTAAAATTTTAGCATGGCCAGCAGTTAATTTTTGATTTTCAATTAATTTGATTACTTCATTTGGCAATGTTAAAAGTCTTAAAGAATTAGTTATATGACTACGACTTTTACCAATAAATTTTGATACTTTTTCTTGATCGTAATCAAATTCATCAATTAATCTTTTATATCCCTGAGCTTCCTCTAGAGGATTTAGATCGTGCCTTTGTACATTTTCTACAATTGCAAATTCTAATGATTTTAAGTCATCAGCTTCAGTAACTACTACCGGCACTGTATGAAGACCTGCTTTTTGAGCTGCAAGCCATCTTCTTTCACCTGCGATTATTTCAAATTTTGATATTTGATCATTTGATTTTCTAACTACGATAGGCTGTATCATTCCTCTTTCTTTGATAGAATTTGTTAACTCTTGTAAATTAGATTCATCAAAAATTTTTCTGGGTTGGTACTTATTTGGAATTAAGTCACTAATAGATAATTGATTTTTTTGTGTCTCAACTTTTGTTTCTCCTATTAGTGATGACAAACCACGTCCAAGCCCTTTTTTAATTTTATCCATTAGGCAGCACTCCCAATAGATGTTTCTTGACTCATAAATTCATCAGTAAAATTGAAATATGATTTACTGCCAGGACAAGATTTATCATAAATTAAAACTGGCATTCCATGTGATGGGGCTTCTGACAATCTAACGTTTCTTGGTATCACTGTTGAATAGACTTTTTCTTTAAAATATCCCCTTGCTTCTTGTTCTACTTGAGATGAAAGTTTGTTCCTTTTGTCATACATTGTCAAAAGTATGCCTCTTATCTTCAAGTCTGGGTTTAAGCTTACTTTTATTCTTTCAATAGTTTTCATTAATTGAGTAAGGCCCTCTAAAGCAAAAAATTCAGTCTGAAGAGGCACCAATAGGGAATTTGAGCTCACAAGTGCCATAACAGTTAGCAAACTTAATGAAGGAGGACAGTCTATAAGCACATAATCATAAGATCCTCCAGAATCATTTAAATATGCGGCTAATTTAGCCTTTAATATGAAAGCCCTATTATTATCATCTGCTGTTTCAACTTCCAATCCAGATAAATCTACATTAGAGGTAACAATATCCAAATTTTTAAACTTTGTTTTTTTTATAACTTCTCCAACTTCCCTGGTTCCATTTAATATCCCATAGATAGTATCACTAGAGTTATCCGTATTCGACAATCCAAGTCCCGTTGTTGCATTTCCTTGTGGATCAAGATCAATTACTAATATCTTTTTATTTTGTTGAGATAGCCCAGCTGCAAGATTTATTACTGTAGTTGTTTTTCCAACCCCACCCTTTTGATTTATCACAGATATAATTTGCATTTAATTTTTTTTTTTAATTTTTTTAATATTTATTAAAAATGAGTCTTTATTTGTTAAACTTGCCTTTTGTGTGTATTCAAGTTCCCAATCATTTTTTGAATTCTCAAAAACTTTCTTACCACTCTTGCCCATAAAAAAAATTAGATTTTTATATTTGAAAAAATTTTCATATACTAAATCCAAAACCATAGGCATTGGTTTGAATGCTCTCGACATAATTGTTCCTGTTTCTAAATTCTTAATTTCAAAAATATTTTTTTGAAAAACTTTTGTATTTAAATTTAATCTATTTGAAACTTCTCTTAAAAAATGGCTTTTATGATAGCTTTTTTCGTAAAGATGCACATTCATATTGTTTTTCATGTTTTTAAGCATGATAGCTACGATAATACCAGGCATACCTCCACCAGAACCTAAATCTGTAGTTGTATTGCTATTTAAATCAACAAAATCAATAATTTGCGCTGAATCTACAATATGTCGGTCAATTATTGACTTTTTTGATGCTGTTTTTTTACTAATTATATTAAATTTTTCGTTTTTTTCTAAAATCATTGATATGTAGTTTTCGAAGTCTAAAAATGTTTCACGTGAAACATTTAAATCATTGAGTCTAGTGTAAGAATTTAATATTTCTTTATCCATTAAGCTATATGCTTAATAGACTTTCTTTTAACATGTGACAACAAAATATATACTGCTGCAGGCGTAATTCCATCAATTCTAAGGGCTTGACCCATAGTTTTAGGCTTTATTTCTTTAAATTTAGCTTTGACTTCGTTGGAAAGACCTGAAAATTGATCATAATCAATATTATCAGGGATAGATAAATTTTCATCTCTTTTAAAAGCAAGAATATCAGCTTTTTGCTTTTTCAAATAACCTCTGTAATGTGAGTTAATCTCTATCTGTTCATCAATCTCAGCACCATGATTAAGAATTTCAGGCCAAATATCCCTGATTTTACTCATATTAACGTCTTTTTGAGTTAATATTTCTTCAGCTGTTCTAAAAATACCATCTTTGGCAATTTTAATTCCAAATTTCCCAGCTTTAGAGGGAGAAATATTCAAATTAGACATCTGCAATGATATTTTACTCAATTTTTG
>MDTE01080737.1_pt1 | contig 14428 bp, 16 predicted proteins | sample 811231 | NCBI WGS metagenome assembly MDTE01 (sample SAMN05326651, study PRJNA326480) | marine metagenome | isolation source: seawater | place: Indian Ocean: Red Sea | collected 2010 | reverse complement strand
TTTCATTTGTTGTGACATTTTTTCAGACAATACTTTAAGTGGAATAGTTGATGTATTTGAAGAAATTATAGATTCTACTTTTCTTACCTCTTCTATTTTTTTATAAATATTATGCTTAATATCAATTCTCTCAACTACAGCTTCTACCACCCAATCAGCTTCACCAACTTCATTAAAATTATCTTCAATATTTCCTGAGGTTATTAAATCTAATTTGTTTTTTTCAACCAACAATGGTGGTCGGGATTTTAAAATTCTTTCTTTTGCATTTTCTGTAATTTGATTTCTAGAACCTTCTTTTGAAGGCAAATCTAAAAGTGTAACCGCAACACCCGCGTTTGCAACCTGGGCCGCTATTCCGCTTCCCATAGTTCCAGATCCAATTACTACAACTTTTTTGATTTTCACTTTATTATATATTTCTTAAAAAATCCTTATATAGCAAGAAAATTAAGAAAGAATATATAAAAATTTGTGCATTGGGGTAGAAATTCTATTAAATATCTTCTATTAGGCTCACGATTATGAAAAAAAGTCCCGCAAGAAATGCAAATTTAAAAAATCAAGCTTCGCTAGTTCTTGAAAAAATTAATAATTCTATAGACGTAGATAAACGTCTTTATAAAGAAGATATTGAGGTATCTATTGTTCATTGTAAAATGTTAATAAAATCAAAAATTATAACACCTAAAGAAGGAAAGGCAATTATATTGGGTCTACAAAAAATATATAAAGAAATATCAATCAATAAAGTAAAATTTAATTCAAAATTAGAAGACATTCATATGAATATTGAATCTATGCTATTCAAAAAAATAGGGAATGTGGCTGGCAAACTTCATACTGGACGCTCAAGAAATGATCAAGTTGTTACAGATTTAAAAATTTGGATAAAAAGATCAATTTTTAATATAGAAAAAGAACTACAACTTTTTCAAAAAATTTTACTTAAACAAGCAAAAAAAAATGTAAACACTATAATGCCTGGTTACACACATTTACAAATTGCTCAGGCTGTATCATTGGGACACCATTTAATGGCTTATGTTGAAATGATTGGAAGAGATAGGGAAAGAATTAATAATTGTTTAGACAGATTAAATGAATGTCCACTTGGTGCAGCTGCACTTGCCGGCACATCTTTTACAATAAACAGAAGTTATACATCAAAACTATTAGGTTTTAAAAAACCAACAGCAAATTCAATTGATAGTGTTTCTGATAGAGACTTTGTTATTGAGTTTATGTTTTCACTATCATTAATATCAGTTCATTTATCAAGATTAGCAGAAGAAATAGTTCTATGGTCAAGTCAACATTTTAATTTTATAGAGTTGCCAGATGAACTTTCTACTGGCAGTTCAATTTTACCACAAAAAAAGAACCCTGATGGAGCCGAATTGGTTCGCGGCAAAACTTCAATAATAATTTCCAACCTTAATGCAATGTTAAATATTATAAAAAACCTTCCTCTTTCCTATAATAAAGATATGCAAGAAGACAAAAAATTAACTTTTGAAGTATATGATAACACATTGGTTAGTATTAGAATCTTAAATGAAATAATGAAAAAAATAAAAATTAACAAAAAACAAATGTTAAAAGCTTTAAACGATTCTAATGCTGTAGCAATTGATCTTGCTGATTGGCTTGTAAAAGAAATAGGATATACTTTCAGAGAAGCCTATAATTTAACAGGAAAAATTATCAAATATTCTTCAAAAAAAGAAAAATTGTTGTCTGATCTTACAATAAATGAGCTTAAAAAATTTGAAAAAAAAATAACGAACAATGTTTTTGGCGTTATTAAAGCCCAAAATAGTATTAAAAATAAAAAAAGTATTGGTGGAACTGCGCCTGAAAATGTAAAATTAGCAATAAAAAAAGCTGAACTAAAATATTTATGAAATTATTTAATTTGATCACAATAGTTTTGTTAATCTTTGTTATATCTAGTTGCGGTAAAGTAGGACCTTTAACTCTTCCAGAAGATAAAGTAGATAAATCTTTAATTAGTTATCCATGTGATGAAGCCTGTCAAAAACAATTTGAAGAAGAAAAAAAACGTCAAAAATCAGTTATTTTACAAACAGATTAAATGGACATAATATTTAAAAACAATGTTCCTTATGTAGAGGATCAAAACATATTGGAGCTAATAAAGTTAGTGCCAACACCTTTTTATTTATATTCTCAGCAAAAAATGATGGATACCTATTTGGAATTAAAAAAAACGATTAAAAAAGAAATCTATTATTCTGTTAAAGCTAATTCTAACCAGGCAATAATTAAAATTTTTAATTCTCTTAGTTGTGGATTTGATGTTGTTTCAATTGAAGAACTAAAAAGAGTTTTAAATATTAACGTTTCACCTTCAAAAATTATATTTGAAGGAGTGGGAAAAAGCACTGATGATATAAAATATGCTATTAATAAAAATATACGACAAATCAACGTTGAGTCTATTGAAGAGTTAATATTAATAAATCAACTTGCAAAAAATTTAAATCAGGTCCCCTCTTTAGGAATAAGAATAAATCCGGATATAGATTCTAAAAGTATTAAAAAAATATCAACAGGCAAAAAAACAGACAAGTTTGGAATTGATTTTAATAAAATTGGTGATGTATGCAATATTATTAAAACACTTCAACATATAAAGGTTGTAGGAATATCCTCTCATATAGGTAGTCAGATATTTGAAATAGAAGTTTTTGAAAGTGTCATTAATAAAATGAAAAAAGCCTTAAATATCTTTCATGAAAACAATATAAGTATTAACCATGTTGATTTAGGTGGTGGTTTTGGATTTGACTATAACTACGAAATTAGTCAAAAAAAATTAGATATTAACAAACTTTCTTTACTTGTAGAAAATAATTTCAACAATTCAGAAATAGAAGTTTCTTTTGAACCGGGTAGATATTTAGTAGCTGGCTCTGGTATAATAGTTACAAAAATACTAACAACAAAAAAAAATGGCGATATAAATTTTTTAATTACCGATGCAGGTATGCAAACTTTTTTAAGACCAGCCCTTTATAATTCTCATCATAAATTACTATCATTAAATGAAAATAAAGAAGAAGATATTTATACTATAGCTGGACCAATTTGTGAAAGTTCTGATATTCTCGCAAGTAATATTCAATTACCAAAACAAGAAATTGGTGATATTTTAGTTATATGTGATGCTGGCGCATATGGATCAGTTATGGCTTCAAATTATAATTCAAAATCTCTGCCAGCTGAAATATTAGTATTCAATAACCAATTTGAAATAATTAGAAAAAAACAAAAAATAGAAGATCTGATTAATGCTGATGTCTTGCCTGGTTGGTTAAATAATTAATTCAATACTTGATGAACAATTTTTGCAATATCATTAATAATCATTTTTAAATTAAAATAAAATTCATTAAGATAAAATAATATTAATGGCAAATAATTGAAATTTTGATTTTTTATAAACCAGAATAGAAATATAACTAAAAATGAAAACATAACAATTAATACTGAGTTAAGAATGCTTGTCTTTTCTTTAACGACAGTAGAAGGCAAATTAGTAACCAATTTATTTCTTTCATCATTATTTTTGTTATTTGAAAAAAACTCCTGATGATTTTCATTAGGTGTAAATTCTGCATTTTGAAGTTCTTCAATATTTCTATCTTCCAAGTCTAGAAACCAGCTAAAATTACATCTGGCACATCTTACATTTCTTCCATTAGGCTTCAAATCTGCTGAATTGATTAAATATTTTGAATTACAAGAAGAACAAGTTATCAACATAATGTATATAGATAATATGGGAAGGTATATAAAACAAATATTATTTCAATGTTAATACGATCAATTATATTTTATGTTCTTATTGTCTTGTGGACAATTTTTATGGGCATTTTGTTCCTCCCCTATTTAATTTTAGATAATATCCATATCAGAAAACCTATCAATTTTTGGATAATAGGAATTTTTAAAATTCTTAAAGTATCGTGCAATATTACCTATGAAATTAAAGGAAGGGAAAATATTCCTGATAACCCCATCATTATTGCGCCAAAACATCAATCAGCTTTTGAAACATTTGTTATTTTTTTACATTTCAATAATTCAATATTTATTCATAAAAAAGAATTATTATACATTCCTATTTTTGGCCAATATTTAAAAAAGACTAAAATGATATCAATAAACAGAAATGAAAGTATTGCTTCTATGAGAAGTATTCTTGATAAAACTAAAAATAAAATAAAAAACGGCTACTCAATTATTATTTTTCCAGAAGGAACAAGAAAAAAACCTGGGGAAAAAACAAGTTATAAAAACGGAATTTATGGAATTTATAAAAATACCAATACTGATGTTTTACCAATCGCAGTAAATTCAGGTAAATATTGGCCCAAACACACATTTAAGAAATATCCTGGGAAGATTACAATTAGTATTTTAAAAAAAATACCAACTAATCTCAATAAATTAGAATTTTTAAACCGTTTGCAATCTGAAATTGAAAATGAAGTAGAAAAAATAAGTTAGGATTTTTTTACATTTTTTTCAGTTGGGTCGAATGATCCCGCTTGACCTAATAATTCAATCTTTTTTCTTATTTCTTTTGTTGAAGAAAATGTTTTTTCTAAAAAATCTTTATCATTATTTCTGATAGATTTTTGTAAGGTGGTTAAGTCTTCTGTAAATCTACCAAGCATTTCTATAACAGCATCTTTGTTCATTGAATAAATATCTCTCCACATAATAGGATCACTACCCGCCAATCTTGTGAAATCTCTAAATCCAGCTGCTGAAAATTTAATAACCTCATCTTTTAATTGTTCTTCAAGTTCATTCGCAGTAAACACAATAGAATAAGCAATTAATTGCGGTATATGTGAAGTCATAGCTAAAACACGATCATGATAGGCAGCATCCATAGTTTCAATTTTCATTCCTATAGATTCCCAAAATGTTTTAATTGTCGAAATAAAATTTTCATCTTTGTTTATTGGGGTTAAAATACAATATCTATTTTCAAATAGTTCAGCAAATCCATATTCTGGACCACTTTTTTCTAAACCTGCTATAGGATGGCTAGGGACAAATGTAATGTTATTATTTGAACAAATTTCTTTAAAATCATTAATAACACTAACTTTAGTAGAGCCTACATCAGTTATAAATGTTTCTTTAGAAATATAATCATTCAAAACAGAAAAGATTTCTTTGTATGTACTAAGAGGAGAGCAAATAATAATTAAATCAAATTGCTCAGAAAATTCTACAATTTTTGATTTACAATCATTAACTATTTTTAAATTTTTACACTTGGTTATTACCTCTGAATTATTATCAACCCCAAAAACTTTTATCGCATTATCATTTTTTTTTAATGCTCTAGCAATGGAAGATCCTATTAACCCCATACCTATAATTAAAATGTTATTAAATGTTTTCATTTTTATTAATAAAATTTTTTATTTCTCGGATAGTTAATTCTAATTCTTTTTTTGTTCCAAATGTAATTCTGAGAGCATTTTCTAAGCCATAACTTAATAAATATCTAACGGCAATTCCTTTAGAAAGAAGATAATTATTGAGTAACTCAGCACTTACATTATTTGTATTAGGAATCTCAACAAAAACAAAATTAGTTTGAGTATCATAAGCTTTTAATCCTAAACTTTTTAATTCGTTGGTGAACCACGATTTAATTTCTTTATTATGTTTAATTACTTTCTCTAAATGATCATCATCTTCAAGAGCTGCAATGCCAGCTGCTATTGCACCTGGAGGCAAATTGAATGGAGGTCTTAATTTTTTAATAATTTCAATTAACTCTTTACCTGCATAAGCCCATCCTAATCTTAAACCGGCTAGTGAGTAAGCTTTTGAAAAAGTTCTAGTTATAATTACATTTTTATGTTTTTCTACTAAACTAAAAGTTTTATCATAATCATCAGCATCAGCAAATTCTGCATAAGCTCCATCAATAACAATAATTACATCCTCCGGTACTTTTTCAATTAAAGTTTTTAGTTCATTTTTACTCAAATAAGTGCTGGTAGGATTATTTGGGTTTGCAATAAATATTACTTTAGTTGAGCTATTAACTTTTTCAATAATTGAATCAATGCTAGTTTTATAATTAATTTCAGAAGCAAGTTTTGAAATTGCACCGGCATATTTTGTTACTATTGGATACATTTCAAAACCATGTTCTGAATGTATGACTTCATCTCCAGGTGAGCAAAATGCTAATGTTATAAAAATTAATATTTCATCTGAACCAGTTCCACATATTATTTGATTATGATTTAAATTAAATTTTTCGGCAATTTTTTTTTGCAAAGACTGCGCTGTTAACTCGGGATATCTAGATAGTTTTTCTGATGATTTTTTATAAGCGTCTACAGCTTTATAACTAGGACCGAACGGACTTTCATTTGATGAAAGTTTTATTATTTTATCTTTACCAACAATATTAGAAACTCCGCCTTTATAAACTTTGATATTATTAATTTCTCTTTTTGGTGAAAAAATATCATTTGTTTTTAATTGAATTTTTGCGGAAGTATAAAAGATTTCCCTCCATATTCTGACTAAACTATCTTTAGAAAAATTTCCTTTATGCATATCTAATAATCTAGATAAAACTTGATTTTCTCTTTTATTATCTACTACTTTTTTATTATTATTTTTTAGTATACCTATCTCATCAACTATTTCTGTTCGCTTAATAATAATATCCAATAATTGATTATCTAATTGGTCAATTTTATCTCTTAATAATTTGATACTTTTTTCTTCCATAATATTTAGGCTATTTACTAGTATTTGTGATTAAATCAAAGAAAACAGATATAAATTAATAATTTAATAACAATTATTGACTAAGAAAGCCTATTAATTTAAAGGATTTTTTGAAACACCGATTTGAGACAGCTTGCGGGTGTGTATCTGAAACAGCTAAAGCGATGATACCGCCCTTGATAAGGCGGTTTTTTTTTGGCTAAAAAATATTGAGCTTTATGAAATTTGATATTGAGATTAAAAAAGATAAAAATCTAGATTGTAATTTAGCTTTATTTTCTAATGCTAATTTTAAAACAGATTCTGGTTATAATTTTGAAAATTTTAAAATTGCATATAAGTCATTTGGTAAAATTAATAATGATAAGTCAAATGTTATTTTAATTTGTCATGCATTGACAGGTGATCAATTCGTAGCTGGAAATAATCCTATTACTAATAAAGATGGTTGGTGGGAAAGGATGGTTGGCCCGCAAAAACCAATTGATACAAATAAGTTTTTTGTAATATGTTCAAATGTTCTTGGTGGTTGCATGGGATCAACTGGACCTAAAGAAATTAACTTAAAAACTAATCAACATTACGGTTTAAATTTTCCATCTATAACCATAGCAGATATTGTGAGAGCGCAGAAATTTCTTATTGAAGGATTAGGTATAGAAAAGTTGTTTGCTATAGCTGGAGGTTCAATGGGAGCTATGCAGGTACTACAATGGAGCATTGATTATCCTGAAAAATTTAATAATGCGATACATATAGCTGGGGCTTTAAAACATTCAGCTCAAAATATTGCTTTTCATGAAGTGGGCAGACAAGCAATTATGAATGATGTTTTATGGAATAATGGAAGTTATATAGAAAAAGAAACTAAACCTGAGAGAGGTCTTGCTGTTGCAAGAATGATAGCACATATAACTTATTTATCCGATGATGCTATGCACAGAAAATTTGGAAGAAAACTTCAATCAAGAGATATTATTTCATTTGGTTTTGATGCTGATTTTCAAATAGAGAGTTATTTAAGATATCAAGGTAGATCTTTTGTTGATAGATTTGATGCAAATAGTTATTTGTATTTAACTAGAGCAATGGATTATTTTGATGTAACAGATAAATTTGAGAAGATGATAAAATTCTCTGCTACACCCAATAATCATCTTAATTTTTTAATAGTTTCATTTACATCTGACTGGTTATTCCCAACAAGAGAAAATACTGAAATTGTTAAAATATTAAATTACAATGGCAAAAAGATTAGTTTTACTGAAATCAAAACTGACAAAGGACATGATAGTTTTTTACTTGAAGAAACAGAATTTGATAAAACTATTTCAGGATTTCTAAATAGTAATTTTTCTAAAATTAAGGATTTAAAATAATATATGCCAAATAATAGCATTAGAAATGATTGGAAATTGATAGAGTCTTTAATTGAACCAAATTCAAAAGTTTTAGATATTGGCTGTGGAGAAGGAGGTCTTTTAAAGCAGCTTGAAAAAAATAAAAAAATTGAAGCTAGGGGAATAGAAATAGACCCTGAATTGGTTAGGATTGCTATATCTGATGGTTTAAGCGTAGTTCAAGGAAATGCAGAAATGGATTTAAATCAATATTCTAAAAGTAGTTTTGATTATGTAATTCTGAGTCAAACATTACAAGCAATGTTGAAACCTAAAGAAATATTAGAGGAACTATTAAGAATTGGTTCAAAAGCTATAGTTTCATTTCCTAATTTTGGACATTGGAAAATTCGTCTACAACTTATGTTTAAAGGGCAGATGCCTATTACTGAGGGTTTGCCATATACATGGTATGAAACTCCGAATATCCATTTTTTTACTATTAAGGATTTTCAAAAACTTTGTAATGACTCAAAAATATTGATTGAAAAAAGTATTGGTCTTTCCTCAAAAGGAAAGCAGTTCAATATTTATCAAAATACATTAGGTGTGAACTTTTTCACTAGTGAAGCAATATTCTTGTTAAGTCATCAAAATTTTGAACCAATTAAAATACATTCAAAAAAAAGCTCATTTTATAAAACTTCAGCTTTAGTTCGTTAAATGAAAAATAAAGTAATCGTTTCAATTATACCTCAATTAAAAGATAATTATTCTTATATTGTTCATTCGCTGATTAATAAATCAGCAATAATTATAGATCCAGCAGAATCTAAACCAATAATTGATTTTCTAATTAAAAATAATTTATATTTAAAGGGGATTCTAGTAACGCATCATCATAGTGATCACACTTCTGGTTTAGAAAGTTTATTAAATTTTAAAAAAACTAGTGTTTATAGTCCAAATAAAGATATCTTTGGCACTAACAAAATAATCAAAGATAATGATATAATTGATTTTGATTTTTTAAGTTTAAAAATAATATCTACTCCGGGTCATACAAGCGATCATGTTGTATTTTATAATAAACAAAATAGTTTGTTGTTTTCTGGTGATACTTTATTTCATTTTGGATGTGGAAGAGTTTTTGAAGAAACTTACGACGTTATGCAAATTTCCCTTAAAAAAATAGAACAATTACCAGATAGTACGAAAGTATATTGCGGACATGAGTATAGTATAAAAAATCTATCTTTTTTAATGAATAATTTTAATGATTATCATTTACTTTCAGATATGAAAAAAAGATTGCTAAAACAGATTATGGACAATGGATGTTCAATGCCTTTTCTCTTAGGTGAAGAGAAGCAAATAAACCCCTTTTTGAGTCAATATTCAGAATATTTTAGAGATTATATGAACAAAAATGGGATCAATAATAAGCAATTTTTTAAAAATATGAGGGATTTAAGAAATAATTTTTGAATATAATTGATATTTTGTATTGAAATAAAGCTATTTCTAATTGACTATTGGTTTCTAAGAATATAAATCCCAGCTTTTCAAGGAAAACATAATGATTGCGGTTATTAAAACAGGTGGAAAACAGTATACAGTTAAAACTGGTCAAATTTTAAAAGTTGAAAAAATTGAAGGAAAAAAAGGAGATACTGTTTCTCTTGATAACGTATTAGCTATAACAGATAAAACTAATTACCAAATTGGAACACCTAAAATTAATGGTGTAACAGTAAAAGCAAAAATTTTAGATCAAATAAGAGATAAAAAAATTATCGTTTTTAAAAAAAGAAGAAGACAGAATTATCGATCAACTCAGGGACATAGACAATATTTAACAGTTTTAAAGATAGAAAATATCAATGACGGAAATAAAAAAAATGATACAATTAAAAAAACTGTAAAATCTACTGAAGTTAAAAAAACAGCAAAACCTAAAAATATTGAGAAAAAAAAATCACCTATAAAAAAAACAACAAAGAAGAAAACTTCAACTAATAAAGAAAAGAAATAAATAGTATATGGCAACAAAAAAAGCAGGTGGAAGTTCAAGAAATGGTCGCGACTCAGCAGGTAGAAGACTTGGTGTAAAAAAATTTGGCGGCGAAATTGTAATTTCTGGCAATATTATTGTAAGACAAAGAGGTACGAAATTTCATCCTGGTGATAATGTGGGTATAGGTAAAGATCATACACTTTTTGCAAAATCAAATGGAAAAGTTAGTTTTAAGAAAACTCGAACAAGAACATTCGTATCTGTAATACCCTCTTAAAATTTAAATAATTAATTTTCACAACTTAAAATGAAATTTTTAGATCAAGCAAAAATATATATTTCATCGGGTAAAGGTGGTGATGGTTGCGTCAGTTTTAGAAGAGAAAAATTTGTAGAATATGGTGGTCCAAACGGAGGTAATGGCGGAAAGGGTGGTAATGTAATATTTATCACTGAACCAAACTTGAATACCTTAATTGATTTTAGATACCAACAACATTTTAAAGCTGAAAAAGGTAAAAATGGAAAAGGTAAAAATATGACAGGTGCAAATGGAGAGGATTTAATTGTTAAAGTTCCTCCAGGTACAGAAATTTATAATGAAGATAAAAGTGTATTACTGGCTGACTTAAAAAACATAGGTCAAAAGATTACCCTAGCCTATGGAGGGGAAGGAGGGTTGGGAAATGCTCATTTCAAATCTTCAACAAATCAGAGTCCTCGTAAGTTTACTCATGGAAAAGAATTTGAAGAGATGTGGTTATGGCTTTCGTTAAAGTTGTTTGCTGATATAGGAATAATAGGTATGCCAAATGCCGGAAAATCAACTCTATTATCAAAAATATCAAATGCCACTCCTAAAATTGCCGACTATCCATTTACAACATTACATCCTATTCTAGGAGTAGTAAAAAAATTTGATCAAGAAATTATTATAGCTGATATTCCAGGCATTATTGAAGGTGCTCATGAAGGAAAAGGAATAGGAGATAAATTTCTTGCTCATATTGAAAGATGCAAAGTTTTATTACATATATTAGATTGTTCTAAAAAAGATTTTATTGAAAATTATAAAATTATAAGAGGAGAGTTATTAAAATATGGGAAAAATTTGTCAAAAAAAAATGAAATTATAGCGCTCAGTAAATTTGATTTGAGTCAATTTAATATAAATGAATTAAAAAAAATGATTAGAGGTTTTTCGAAAAATAATATTTATGTTTTTTCTAGCATTACAAATGATGGTATAGATAGTTTAATAAAAGGAATTTTTAAAATATACAATGGAACTAATGATTAATAATTTTAAAAAAATTGTTGTTAAAATTGGATCATCTTCAATTATTAATGAAAAAACTAATAAAGTGAAAATTAGTTGGCTGAATTCTGTTTGTAAGGATGTGGTATTATTAACTAAAGAAAATAAGAAAGTTGTTATTGTTTCTTCTGGTGCAATAGCCCTTGGAAGTAAAAATATAAAAACAAAAAATATACGAAAGCTTGAAGATAAACAAGCAGCAGCTGCAATTGGACAAATTGAATTAGCTAATTGCTGGCAACAATCTCTTAAAAAACATAATATTAATAGTGCCCAAATATTACTTACATTAGGTGATAGTGAAACAAGAAGAAGATATCTTAATGTTAGAAAAACTATTTCTTCTCTTCAAAAAAATAAAATAATTCCTATAATTAATGAAAATGATACTGTTGCAACAGAAGAAATACGTTATGGTGATAATGATAGATTAGCAGCAAGAGTTGCGCAAATGATTGATGCTGATTTATTGATTATTCTAAGTGATGTAGATGGTTTGTATACAGAAAGTCCAAAAAAAAATAAAAAAGCAAAAAAAATATTAGATGTAAGAGAAATCAGTTCAGAAATTGAAAAAATGGCTGGAAGAAAAAACTCCAAGTTTGGTTCAGGTGGAATGATTACAAAAATTTGGGCTGCAAAGATATGCATGCAATCAGGTTGTACTACTGTTATTGCCAATGGAAAACAATTAAATCCTATATCAAAAATCAATAAGTCAAATGCTACATGGTTCAATTCCTCAAATTCTCCAAGATCATCTCGTAAAAAATGGTTAATGAACCATCTCCATCCCTCAGGAATAATTATAATCGATAATGGGGCAGAAAAAGCATTAATTCAAAACAAAAGTCTATTACCAGCTGGGGTTTTAGAAATCTATGGTAAATTCAATAGAGGCGACGTTATAAGTATAACCAATAAAAAAAACGAAAAAATAGGAATAGGAGTAATTGCATATGATTCGTACGAAGCAAAAAAAATAATTGGAAAAAATAGTAAAGACATTAAACATATTCTCGGATATGAAGGTCGTGATGAAATTATTCATAAAGATGATCTAGTAAAGTTAAATTAATGAATTCAGATATATCAGTTAAAGAGTTGGGAATTAATGCGAAGATAGCAGCTAATAAACTAGCATTAATTGATAATGATAAAAAAAACCATGCATTAAAATTATTAATTGAAGCACTTGATTCTAACTTTGATGAATTAATTGATGCTAATAATAAAGATGTAAAAAATGCACATTCTATGAATTTATCTTCAGCTATGATTGACCGTTTAACACTTAATAAAAGTAGAATAGATGGCATGATCTCTAGTTTAAACCAAATCATTAATTTGAAAGATCCAGTTGGAAATATTTTATCAGAGTGGAAAAGACCAAATGGTTTGCTAATAAAAAAAATAACAGTTCCAATAGGCGTAATAGGTATGATTTATGAATCTAGACCAAATGTAGCTGTTGATGCTTCTTCGATAGCTATAAAGGCAGGAAATGCGATAATTTTAAGAGGGGGAAAAGATAGTTTTAATAGTTCGCAAAAATTAAACGAAATAATCAACAAATGTTTTTTAAATGCTGGATTGCCTGATCATGTGGTGCAAATGATTCAAACCTCAAGTAGAGACGCAGTAGATGAAATGTTAAAGTTGGACTCTTACATTGATGTTATAATTCCTAGAGGAGGAAAAGGTTTAATACAAAAAATAAAAGAAAAAAGTAGTATACCAGTAATTAAACATTTAGATGGAATATGTCATTTGTTTGTTGATAAAGATGCTAATATAAATATTGCTAAAGAAGTTATATTTAACAGCAAGATGCGAAGACCAGGAATTTGTGGTGCAGCTGAAACATTACTTATACATGAGCAGCTTGCTAAAAATGCTGATGATTTACTAAAACAACTAGTTGAGTCAGATTGTGAAATTAGAGGTGATGATTACATTGCTTCTCTAAATAGTAAATTTAAAAAAGCTCATGAAGAGGATTGGGGAACAGAATATTTAGACAAAATTATTTCAGTTAAATTGGTAAAAAATATTGATGCAGCTGTAAAACATATCAATAAATATTCTTCTGGTCATACAGAATCAATCATTACAGAAAACAAAGAGTCTTTTAAAACTTTTTATAATAGTATTAATAGTGCAATTATTCTTCAAAATGCCTCCACACAATTTGCAGATGGTGGAGAATTTGGATTTGGAGCAGAAATTGGTATTTCAACGGATAAATTGCATGTCCGAGGTCCTGTTGGATCAGAACACCTAACCAGTTTTAAATATGTTGTACATGGTAATGGACAAGTGAGACCTTAGTTGAAAAAAATAGGATTGCTTGGAGGTTCTTTTGATCCACCTCATAAGGGCCATCTTTATATTTCAATGGAGGCAAAAAAAATTTTACAACTAAATGAGATATGGTGGCTCGTAACTCCTCAAAATCCTCTTAAAATTTCTGAACCAGCAACATACAATGACAGGGTATATAATTGTAAAAAAATTTCTAAGAATTTACCAATAAATGTAAAAGAAATAGAAAAAAAAATTAGCTCTAAATTTACCTATCAAACACTTAATTATATCTTAAATCATTACAGTAATATTAAATTTTATTGGTTAATGGGTGCTGATAATTTAATAAATTTTCATAAATGGCAAAAATGGAGAAGTATTTTTAACGAAATTCCTATTGTAGTATTTAGAAGACATGGATATAACATAAAAGCTTTGAAAAGTATTGCTAGTAAAACTTTTGAAAATAAAAAATATATACATAATAAAGAAAAATTATATAAAGATATTGAATTACCTTGTTGGTATTGGATTAATAATAAAGAAATTAGAATATCATCTACAGAAATTAGAAAACAAAGATCAATTTTAAGGAGTTAAAAATTAATAAAAAAACTTTATCACTAATCACTAATTTAT
>MDTE01004544.1_pt1 | contig 14429 bp, 15 predicted proteins | sample 811231 | NCBI WGS metagenome assembly MDTE01 (sample SAMN05326651, study PRJNA326480) | marine metagenome | isolation source: seawater | place: Indian Ocean: Red Sea | collected 2010 | reverse complement strand
CTGAAAAACAAGGGGTCGGCAGTTCGATTCTGCCTCTGGCCACAATGTGAAAAACTTAGTTGTACTACCAAACTTTTTAAATCCCCACAAGGTTAAAAATTTAATTCGATTAGGCAGCAATAATGATGGCGGTTACATTGTAAATGCTACAGACGTTATTAATACAAAAAACCTTATTTCGCTTGGAGTAAGTTTCAACTATTCATTTGAAGAAGACTTTATAAAATTGAATAATAAAACTAATGTTCGAACTTATGATGGTTCAGTAGGGTTTAAATATTATCGTAAAAAATGTAAAAATAGAATAAAACTATTTTTCCTAAAACCCAATATTAAATCTTTTATGAATGTTATTTATGGATTAAACCTCTTATTGAAATTTTCAATTTTTTTCAAATTTAATCTATCTAAAAAAATCTTTCATACTGAAAAATTTGTTACATCAGATACATCAAGCTTTAAAGATTTTGAAAAAGGGTATGGATACGAGCCAAAATTTATTGAATTTCAAGATATAGTTTCTGAGAACCTAAAATCTACTTTTTTAAGTATAGATATTGAAGGTTCTGAATATGAATTACTTGATAATATCCGCAGCTTTAGCCAAAATTTAACAGGTTTAAATATAGAGTTTCACAACGTTCAAGATAATCTTGAAAAAATTGAATCATTTATCAAAAAAATTGAACTATTACTAATACACACTCATATAAATAATTTTTGCCAAATTGTAAATGGAATTCCGTCAGTCATAGAGCTAAGTTTTTCTAGACATACAGAACAAGATAGTTTTTCAAACCAAAAACTAGTTAATAAGCTACCAATAAAGTTAGACCAACCAAACAATGAAGATGGGGTAGACTATGAGGTTACTTTTCATAAGTTACAATAAGATGAGGTCAAATAGTTTCCCTCTCTGAAAAACAAGGGGTCGGCAGTTCGAGTTTACCTCTAGCCACAAATAAATATTTCTGATTTAAAATAAATTATTATCAATTTAATAAATTTTTTGATAAAAGGTTTTTACAAATGTTGATTGATTTAGAAGTATTATTAAAAGAATTTGATTTAAAGGTTTCTAACATAGCTCATATAGGGGCAAATCTTGGTCAAGAGGTTAACGTGTATAATAAAATTTTTCCGAACTCACACATATATTTAGTTGAACCACAACCACAACTATGCAATTCAATGCAAAAAGAATTTAAAGATATGAATAATGTAACTGTCTTAAATACCGCTCTCGGAAATAAATCAGGTTTAGTCCAACTGAATCTTTCACCTTCCAATTTAAGCTCTTCTTCAATTCTTAATCCAACGTTTCACAAAGAGATACATCCAGAAATTAAATTTGAAGGACAAATATCAGTACCAATAGAAAAGTATAAAAAAATGAAGTTTAAAAATGTTAATTTTTTAAATATTGATACTCAAGGATATGAGCTTGAAGTTTTGAAAGGAGTTGGAGAATATTTTAATTATATAGATTATTTGTTATTAGAAATAAACACAAAGGAACTTTATGCTGAATCACCTCTTTTAAAAGATATTGACAAATATTTATTTAATTTAGGTTATCAAAGAGTAGTAACAGTTTATTGGGACAAAAACTGTTACTGGGGAGATGCTTTTTACATAAAAAAGAACTTATTAAAAAACCAATTAATACTTAAAAATAAAATTAAGAATTATATTTTTAAGTCAACTTTTCTCTACAATTTTTTTAAAAAAATTAGATCCACATTTATCTAACATCTAATTGAGAATAGGCTTATTTCTAGTTAAAATTTTGTATGGAACAATCAATTACCCTTTCTGTAATAGTTCCTATTTATAATGAGGAACAAAACTTAGAAGAATCCGTATATAGATTAATAAAAGAACCTATATTTAATAAAATTGTTCTAGTTGATGATGCTTCAGAAGATTCAAGCTTGGAAATAGCAAAATATATTGAAAGAAATTATTCTCATGTTCAACTAATTTCACTTGAAAAGAACCAAGGAAAGGGCAATGCTGTTCATGAAGGGCTTAAATTTGTTGAAACAAGTCATGTAATTGTTCATGATGCAGACTTAGAATATTTCCCAAGCGACATTGTAGAAATGTACAAAATAGCAAAGCAAAATACAAATTCATTAGTTTTGGGTTCTAGAACAATTACTGGTCAAGATAGAGTTAATAGATATAAAATTACATATCTTGGAAACAAGTACTTAACCTTGTTATTTTCTGTTTTAAATAAACATAAAGTGAGTGACATAGCCAGCTGTTACTGGCTACTAAATACAAAAACACTTATGGATATGAATCTTGTTGAAAAGGGGTTTGGAATAGAAGTTGAGGTACTCTCGAAATTTTTACGAAATTCAGAATCAATCATTGAAGTTCCAATTAAATATCATGGAAGAACCTATGAAGAGGGAAAGAAAATTAAATTAACTGATGGAATCAATATAGTTTTAAAAATCTTTAAATATTCTAAATTACGTTACTATTTTTCAAGATAGTCAAGATTAATTGCTGTTGAAGCCAAATATAAACTAAATAAATTTACCACGTATCTGTAAGAAGATTGAATTTCAATATTTTTCCAATATGTAATATAAAGAATAAATATAAATAAAAAATTAGAAATGCCTATATAAAAATAGATTAGATTTAAGTTAATTATTTTTTTGGTTTTATAGATATAAATAAAATTCGATAAAAAATATATTAATAGCAAAAGAGTTAGCGGCTTATCAATAAAGAGTTGACCTAAAATTAAAATTATGTTGTTTAATTCTAAGTTATTAAAAAAGAGAATATCTTTAATTATATCGGTGTAGTTCAATCCGTCCGCATAGGTGACTATTGAAGTATTCAAGCTTAATATTAATTTTGTCAAATAATCAATCAATAAGGGTATAAATGACAATAAAACTTTTGAATTTTTCCTTACTACAAGAAGACTTAAAATTATTATGATCAAACTTAGCAGTGATATAAATTGCTTTGTTAAAACTAAACACCCTAAAAATAAAAAATACAGATCCTGATATTTATTATGATTTAATATAAACTTTTTATAGTTTATCATAAACGCAGTAAATAAAAATCCGACAATTCCCTCAAGCATAAGGGAATTTGAAATCAAGTAAAAAAGCCACTCATTGTTAATTATCAATAACAAAAATATTCCTATAGTGAGAGTTTTATTTTTTTTGGAAATCTCTAAGTCTATAAATATTAATATTGTTAAAAAAACAACAAGATAAGAATTTGGTTGAATAAATTCAAATATGGATAAATTGAAATTAATTTTAAATATTAAAGTTTGAATATAGCTTGGAAGCAAACTCTGGTTCTCAATAATATTATTTGTGAATGCAAAAAAATAACCGTCTTGATAAATACTTTCTGCAATAGGCAACCATTGAACTGTAACATCTGTATTCAATTCCTTAAAGTTATTGTTATTTAGTAAATTAACTAAAAATAAATTATTATAAATCCGTAGAATTGCATAGACAATAGATAAGAAAAATATATCAATATATTTTTTTTTATAAATAAAAAATACAACCCACAAAAGAGTTATTAATACAAAAGACAAGTCTTTATGAATAGTAATTTGCATAAGTGAAAGTAACGTTTCAAATAAAAAGAAACTTATAAAAAAATAAGAAATTGACAATGACACTGAGTTGAGATGTAGGGTCTCGTTTATATTTTTAGCTATAAAAAAATATAGTAACGAGGATATTAGAAATGATCCAAGATTATATATGTTTAGTTGATTAAAAATTCCAGATGAAGAGTCAGTTAAATTATTTGTTAAAAAATTTAAAAATAAAATTAGAAATATTAGACCTAATATATTTTTTTTTGTAAAGTTTTTTAAATTGGCAATCATATTTTATTTTTAATTATTCCCCTTCATATTGTATAAAGTATTTGTCTAAATTATTGGGTTATATTTTTTTAAAAGTATTTGAAAGTTATCAGGTTTAAGGGTTTACTTATTTATGATGTTTAAATTTAGTGTTAAAGATTTTATTAAAAATTACTTACTTAAAATTTTAAATTTAAAAATAAGCCAAAACGATTTAAATCAATTTCTTGTTTGGCAAAATAATTATAATTTTGAAGAACCTTTTCCACAATTTGTCAAAGAAAAGGTTTTTAATAAATATAATTTAGAAAATTCAATTTGGATTGAAACAGGAACGTACCTAGGAACTAGCACGTCTTACTTATCAAAGATTTCAAAGTTTGTTCATACTATTGAACCTAGTAAAAAATACTACAATATATCAAAAGAAAATCTAAAGAATATAGAAAATATAAGTATTTATAACGGTGCTTCAGAAGAAATACTTCCTGACATTCTCAATTCAATTAATGATGAAGAAAATGTTTGTTTTTGGCTTGATGGTCATTTTTCAGGCGGAGATACATTTAAGGGATCTGTAGATACACCTATCTTGCATGAGCTTAAAACAATTGCAAATTCTATTAAAAAATTTAATAACATAACAATATTAATTGATGATTTTAGGCTGTTTTCAGAAGGAGGCAACGAAGAATATCCCAGCAAGGAACAAATAATTTCATGGGTAAATGCAAATAATCTACATTGGACAATTACTCGTGATATTTTTGTTATTTATTAATTTTTTTTGGATACAACCTTAAAGATAAAAAATCAAGCAACTTTGTTGGGAAAATAAAAAATAAATATTTGAAAATCTTTTTTTGTAATTTATTTTTTGCTTTATATATTGAAAAAAAAGATTTTAAAAATTCATATTTGTAAAAGATTTTAATTTTGAAATTTAATTCTTTTATGTTGTAAAAATGATTTACTAATATTATGCCCTCTTTTACCGAGTAACTCAGTTTATTTTCTTTTGTCCATAAGTTTTTTTTTGAAAGAAACGCATTTGTATTGTTATATGCCTTGATAAGTGCATAAAAAAATAAATCATTATTTTTATAAAGAGCATTTTTTTTAACGATAGATCTAGATTTATTATCATGTGGAATTTTATCGATATATCCGAATGTATCTAAGTATTTATTATTTTTAAGTTTATTTTTAGCTCTTAAGATTAAATCATGGTCAGACCAACCCCACTCCCACATGTATTCATTAAAACCATTTATCTTATCTAGTAATTCCTTTTTAATTAAAAAATTACCAGGATCATTTGGTGTATCGTTTAAAACTATAAGATCATATTTTTCGAAATCAAGATTATTAAACTTTTCGAAGTTAATAATTACATCAGCATCTAGTTTTAAAATATACTCAGTTTCAACAAGCTGAAATCCAGTATTGTATGCTCTTGTAAGCCACCATCGATTTTCATTTTTTACATTATAAATTACTCTATCTTTGTTTTCGTTATTGTTTAAAACCAGTGGAGTGTCTGAATTCCAATCAATAATTAAATGTTTATAAAATCCATTTATCTTATTGCAGTTATACATTGTTTGTTTAAGTTGATCATGCCTATCTTTTGTGCAAGTAACTACAGTTATATTATTAGTTTTCAATTTGTATCCAATTTTTAGGCAATAAATCTTTTGTGTTAAATTTAGAATATTTTTCACTATTTTTAAACCAGTATTTTGGTGCTATAACTTGTTTTTGTGACGACAACCAAGCACCCCACCAACTAAATGAGCTATTTGCAATTATATGTTTTTCACACATTGTCATTAACGACAAGTCAATAGATTCACTTGAGTTTGTAAAATCATCTGCAAAGACAAAATTTTTCTGTTTAAATAAATTTTGTTGCTTACACCAAGATAAATCATCGGTAAATATTAATACTTTAGAATTGTTACCAAAATACTCAAGACTTTTTTTATAGTAGCTCAGTTCCAGTGGGTGGTGGTTAGGGTTAGTTAAATAATCACCTCTTCTCACGTGCAGGGATATCGGATTATCTAGCTTGTTGTAAATATTTCTTGTTTTAGATGAAATGCTATTTTTAAATTCAAAATCACTCAGAATTTCTTGTCTTATGTGCACAAAATATTTCTCAGTTTGAAAAAATCCCCAAATATCAAAGTTTTTTTCTTTTGAGTTAAATAAGGTTTCGTCAAATTCAAATCCTTTTTCTTTTATAAAATTGTCAGTTTTTTGATATCCCATATTTTTTAAGGAGGATAATTTAAAATATTTAATTAAAAGATGATTGTGGTTACTTCTGTGATCTATAATTTTTAGTCTATTCAATATCTTTAATAGAGGTTTGTACTCTAATAATTTATATGAATTAGGAATCATAAATTCTTGCTCTAAGTTACTGGCTATACCTTTTAGAGCAGCATATTTAAACATTTGATTTGCCAATTGTCCTGGCGACGCTAAATAGTTGTAACTTATCATGTATTTAATATTTTATTAAATATAATTATTTTTAAGTGATAAAAAAAATTATCTCCAAAATTCTGCAATATCGTCATTTATTTTTAATATTCACTTTTTTTGATTATATTAAAGAAGAAAAATTTGTAATTGTTCGGTTAAACTTGAACTTTCCAAATGTCCCCATGGGTTCCGACTTTGATATTTTCATATATGATATTCGTAATTTTGAAAATCATTTGAATAATTTTTTAAAAAACAAAAAAAACTACTCCATTAGAAAAATATTAATTAACTCAAACAGTATTCAATTTGATTTATCATATAAATTAAAGTTCATTTATAAGTTTGATTTATATGATGTAAATTACAATTCTGATATTTTTAACGATAAGCTTATATCTGACACTATAGACTCCAAAAAAGAAAAGAAATTTTATTTACTTAAGAAGTTTTCATTAAATGTTCCAGGATTTATATATAATCATTTAACAAGGGCAATGGAATACTATAAAAATCCACATAAAACACATCATTTAAATGAATTAAGAAAACTAGATAGTATTCAATCTGAACGTTTAGATTTAGAAATTAAGAAATATTCGCAACTAAATTTAGGTAAAATAATTAATATTTAAATTTTTAAAGGAGTTTTTTTGTTTGAATACTTAATTCTGTTTTTTTCCAACTTAATATACACAACATTATTATTTAGATCATTAGAATCAAACAATTCTGAAGTTGTTTTGAATGGTTTAAACAATATAAAACAAGATTTTGAAAGAATAAACTTTCCACTTGTAATAAATATAAACATCGTTTTTGTTTGTTTAATAATTAGTTTTATCATTTCTCTTTTTACTATCTCTACCGTCTATAAAAAAATTAATACATCAAATGTTTTATCTGTTACAAACAACATTGTTACTTTGTTTCTTTTAAATTTAGGCACAACTCTTTCAACTCTTTACTTTTTCCGAGTTTCTGATCTATCTAGAGGAATTTTGTTGATAAGCTTTATTGTCTACCCTCTAATTTTTATTATTTATATTTTGTTGTTAAAAAATATTTTTAATAGAAATATTTTTTCAAAATGGTACATTAAGTTTCTCTCTGTATCGATATTTGTAATAATTGTTGCAGGAGTTGCTTTTCAAAACAATCTTAATAATCTGAGCACCACAAGTGTAAAGACAGCTGAACAAGTGAATGAAAATTTTTCATCTGGTTTTAATTTTGTTGGGGAAAATTTGTGTCACGAATGGTCTGGAAGTGCAAACTTTACCAAATGCATAACTGGTGCAACATCAGAAGTTATTTCAGGATATGATACAGGATTAAACAATTTAGTGAGCTTTGAAGACAATCTTTATGTACTAAAGTCAGATGGATTAATTTTTCAACTCAAGGCAAACTATGAGCAGGTATTATTTTTAGATATAAGTGAAAAACTTTCAAGTGACGATAGTGGTAAAAAAGTAAATCTTTTTTCTTTTGCTTTCCATCCTAGTAGTGAATATTTCTTGGTTAGCTACGCTGATGTGTTTAATAGCTTGATTATAGAAAAATACTATTTAGATTTAGATGGAAAACCAGTATTGGATAATTCAGAAATATTGTTAACTGTACCTAATTCTTCTGGCCACTATTCGGGCAATATTATTTGGTCAAAATATTTTGAAGATTTTTTAATTTCCATTGGAGACATGCAAAGCTTTACAAATTCTGTAATTAGCTCTGAACCACTTGATACAACATCAATAAGAGGAAAAATTATATTTTTAAACAAACTCATAAGCAAACCAGATTTAATTAGTCATACAGACATTTATAAACCAAGAAAAGATTTATTGGCTTATGGTTTGAGGAATCCCTGGAAAACAATTGAATACAAAAATTATTTAATTGTTCCTGATGTAGGTAATGTAAGCCAAGAAGAGTTAAATGTAGTTAATTTAGATAACTATTTTAAGAATGAAAATAAACCCTATTTGTTTGGTTGGCCTTTATTCGAAGGAGTGCTTGACAGTATTGAAAGTAATATAAACACAAATAACCCCAGCGTATTGTTTTGGGACAAGGGATCTCCTAACTACGTTAAAACATACATTAATGAAAATTCTATTAAACCCGTAGTATATTACAACCATCAAGCGCCAACTACATTTAGAGCTGCAATTATTGGAGGTGATGTTAACGAAGATGTCGAGAGTCAATACTTTGAATATTATTTTTTTGCTGACTATTTAAGTAAGGAAGTTTTTAGCTTTGATCTATCCAACGAGAACTTGTATTCAATTCCTCTACCGCAGGACTTTGATGGTTATATAACATCAGTGTTAATTAACCCATTTAAAAAAGACAGTTTATTGGTTTCAACAACAAGTGGCTTGATGATAGAAATAGTTTTGCCAGTTAAGTAAAAATTTTTAAAATTAATAATTTTAACTTAACTTATAATTTTTAAATATTCTAAATATACCAATTACCATTTTTATAGAATCTTTAAAAATACTTACTGTTGATCTGTCTTGATGAGTATATTTAACTGGTATTTCTAATATTTCTAATTTTTTTAATTTTGCCAATAATATTAACTCCACATCAAAAACAAATCCATCTTCTTTATGCCTGTGTTCGCCAAATGAATCTATCATAAAGGCTTTGAATCCACACTGTGTGTCTTTGACACTTATATTAAACAGACTTTTTACTAACAGTGTGAATACAGCCCCAGTTATTTTTCTTCTTATCGGCGAGTTTAGGTTCAAAGAATTTTTTATTTTCCTCGAACCTATTACTAAATCAGCTTTTAATTTATTATTTTCTACAAATTTATCAAATTCTTCTATTGCAACAGAAAAATCAGCATCAGAAAATAAGATATTATTATATTTTGCTTCTTGAACACCTTTGTTAATTGCAAAACCTTTTCCCTTTTTTTCATAAACCAAGTGTTTTGTATATATATTATTTTCTACAAGTTTATTGATTGAGTTTATATCCGACTCACTCGATCCATTTGATATGATTATTATTTCATAGTTTTTTACTTTGGAAATTAAATAATTTTCAATACTAGGAAAATTATTTATAAGATTTAACGAATCATCTTTGCTTGGCACTAACAGCGTTAAGTTTTCAATAATATATTCATTCATTTGATAAATAATTAATTTAAAAATTCCATAAATTAATTCTAAACTTTATATTAAAAAAATATGCCAACATACAGTTTACTTTATTTATACATCCAATTTCCTAGTCTGTTAAGATACTAAACATGTCGGATAAAGTTCTTGTCACTGGTGGTGCTGGATTTATTGGCCATATTTTAGTTAAATATATTCTCGATAATACTGATTGGGAAGTAGTCAGTATTGATAGGTTAGATTATTCAGGAAATTTAAATCGTTTTAGTCATATGCTAAAAGATTATGATGAGGCTACGAAAAAAAGAGTCAAGATTATATACCACGATCTTAAATCTGAAGTTAATAATTTGCTTGAAAGTCAGATAAGAGATGTAAAGCACATATTCCACCTAGCAGCTTCCTCCCATGTTGACAGGTCAATTACAGAGCCAATGACATTTGTTTATGACAATGTTGTAGCTACTGGAAACTTACTAAATTATTCAAGAAACTTAGACAATCTTGAGACGTTAGTATATTTCAGCACCGATGAGGTTTTTGGCCCTGCTCCCGAAGGTGTAAATTTTAAAGAGTGGGATAGATATAATTCTACCAATCCATATAGTGCATCAAAAGCTGGCGGTGAAGAATTAGCAGTGGCTTTCGAAAATACATACAAGCTTCCAATTATCATTACCCATACTATGAACGTGTTCGGTGAAAGACAGCATCCCGAAAAGTATATTCCAAACACACTATGGAAACTGAGAAATGGAGAAAAAATTTTAATCCATTCAGATAGTACTAAAACAAAACCAGGAAGTAGGCACTATATTTATTCAGAAGATGTTGCGAGTGCTGTATTATATATTGTTAATAATAAAGATAAATTAGCCAAAAGCTCACTTGACCAATATGGTGCCCGATGTAAGAAAGTAAACATCCCGGGTACTAAAGAGTTAGACAACCTTCAGGTTGCAGAGTTAATTTCAGAATACTCTGGCTTAAATTTAAATTATGAACTTGTTGATTTTCATTCTACACGACCAGGTCACGATTTAAGATATGCTTTGGATGATTCTTTTATTAAGTCAATAGGCTGGCAACCAAATTATTCCGTAGACGAGTCTTTTGAAAAAATGGTTAGATGGTTCCTAGATAATCCAGAATGGTTAGATTTTTAATTACCAACCTTCTTTTATTGTTTTAACAATATACTCTCTATCATCTGAAGTTACCCACCAACCAACTGGTATACAAATCATTTCATCTATAAAGGAATCTAGCCCAGGAAGTTTTTCTTTAAATTTTTTAACAGCACTATGAATATCATTTCTTTCATGAACTCGACTTGTAATTATATTTTTTTCCTTCATTTTCAACATAAACTTATCTCTATTTTTAACCTTGATTGTGTATATCCAAAAAGGTACTGAATTATCATCAGAATAATCTAACAAAGTTAAACCGTTAACATCTTTTAGTTCAGATTGATAATATTTTGCATTTTCAATATAAATGTTAAGAAGATTATTTGTAACTTCATCAAAATTAGATATTCCAATTGAAGCATTCACATCATTCATATGGAATTTAAATCCAATTTCTTCAATATCATCTTCACACCTAAAATCTTTTCTGTTTTCGTTCCTGTCTATCCCATACCATCGTAAGAGCTTTGATCTTTCAAAATCTTCTGTATTATTAAAAATTACACTGCCACCATCTACTGAAGTAAGGTGCTTTATTGCCTGAAAGCTAAAAGAGTTTATATTTCCATGGCTTCCTATTAATTTATCTTTATATTTTGCACCAAATGCATGTGCAGAATCTTCAATAATTACAAATTTGAAGCCATGTTTTTTTTCAAAATCATTCTGAATATCTCTTAATTTATCAAGATCAACCGGATAGCCTCCCCAGTGGACAATCAATACAGCTTTTGTATTCTTAGTCAATTTTTTTTGAAGATCATCGAGGCTCATATTACATGTTTTACTGTCAACATCGACCCATCTTAGATTTACGTTATTTAACAATATAGGCCAATTTGAGGCAGTACAAGTTAGCGGAGTAGTCAATATGTGATCGTCATCATTTTCGATTCTAACCCTATCATCTGTAAGACCATAATTTTTTAACATATGAACAATCAAATGCAACCCAGATGTAGCAGAATTTACTGTTATTAACTTATCTACATTAAAGTACCTTGATAATTTTTTTTCAAACTCATCAACAACTGGTCCTTGAGTTATGTATCCACTCTGTAGCACTTTTTTAGAGTTGTCGGCCGCTTCTTCACTCATAAACACTTTAAAAAGAGGTATAGGATTTTTATTCATTGTGGCTTAATTATAGTTAAAGAAGGGAATTTATTGATTATCTCAATTTCAAAATATTTATCTATACTTTTTATGTAAGAGTTGATTGGTTTTTTATTATACCTTATCATCCAGTCAACATTATCTCGCTCAACACTCCCACCCTCAAGTAATAAGACTTTATTCACAAGTGGAAGATAATTTTTCACAGCAAAATCATAAACTTCACCATCATTTGAAATATCTATATGTATTAAATCAAATCTATTTGAATTTTTGTAGTATTTATAAAAGCTATCTTTTAATATTTTTACATTGTCATGTTCTTTAAACATTTCTTTTATAAATTGGTAGTTGCCACTTTTATACTCATAGTCTTCAAATAAGTCAATTGCGACAATCTCAGTAGTATCTTCGCAAGATTTTGTAAATGCTTCGAGAGAATAACCATCTAAAATTCCAATTTCTAAAATGGATGAGGGATTAAATTCTAAGCAAATATCACAGAAAACACTTGCATAGTCATTTAATTTGTATGAGCTTCTTTGTTTTTTCAATATATTCTAGAATAATCAATAATGTGTAAAATAGTATAATAAAGAAATTAATGAATTCTAAAACTGCACTTCTTCTAAATTCTTCGATTTTTGTTAAAAGAGATTTATTTAGAAAAAGAAATATAAGTATCCAATGGGGAAAGCAGAGAGTAGATCAGCATATCTTAGGCTATAAAGAGTTAGACCGATTTAAAATATTTGAGCTATTTGAGAATATTATTTTTACAGACAACACTATTAGAAACGCAAAAAAAATTCCTAATGCAATAAAAAAAATACTGCCAAAAGATGCAATTATTCGCGTAAGAAACAAAAATGATGTAGGTGTTTTAAACAAGGGTGCAGGTTTAATTGAAAATTTAGTTTTTTGTTCCGAACAAATAAAACAATTTGATTATATTGTTTATTATGAACCTAGGTTATTGTTAACGGACCCTTCCTTTTTTATAGAAGCAGCTGAGCAAACTCAAAGCACTTTTTTCTCTCAAGAAGGTTATAATTTATACAGAACAGGGCATTTCATCTCACAGACTACTGATTTATTAAATTTTATATCTAACCAAGATACAGATTATTTGATTAAAAATAAAATTACAATAGAGTACGAGTTTTATAATTTCTTTAAACCATTGAACCCTAGAGAGTTGAAATATTCAATTTGTAAAAGAAACACAGGTTATAGGTTCAAATTAGATATTAATGATAATAATTCATATGAAGATTATTAGACTAAATCTAAAATCATATTTTCAACAATTTCAAAGTTTTTTCCAGTCCGGTCTTTTTCTTCAAAAGAAATACTATCATTTCTTTTTCTGTGAAAGTGGTAATGGTTTTTCATAACATTTATACTGTTGTTATTTTTTAACCATAAATAAGAAACTAAGAATTGGTCTGCAGCAAACAATTGCTCTTTTGTAAAGTTAAAACCTTCTTTCATTGAGTCAATAAAAATGTTCTTGTCAACAAAGTAGTTTCCAATGTTTAATAACCATCTTCTATTTTTATCATCAGTAATTTGCGTCCCATGCTTTATCGAATTTTGAATAATTTCCTTAGTAAATTCATATGATTTGTTTTTAAGAATAACCTTATATTTTGTTCCTTGAAAAAGGTATGAAGCAGGAATACTCAGATAATTATATTTTCGAAATTGAAAAATTTTTGAGGGATAATATATATTTTCTTTTTCAAAGTTTGGTATTAAATTATTTTTTACAAAGTTATCAAAATTTAACATTGGTAGATTATCGGAATCAATTTGATAAACAATGTCGTTATTGCAGTTTTCAATACATAAGTATTTGTTAATAAATGGACCGCTTCTTTTAGCATTTTCTAAAATTTTAAAATTTATCTTTGGAAAATAATTTTTATTTTCGCTAATAATTACTTTAATATTTTTTATTTCAGAACTTTCAGAACCATCATCACTAATTACAATTTCATTTACAACACTCGATTTGCCTAGCTGTTTAATTAGTAAATTTAAATAGGCAGAAGAATTGTAAGTAGGTATTGCTATGCTTATATTTTTTTTATGTTTATTCATTTAATATATTATTTTTTTTATTTTGAAATTTTAACAAAAATACACCTATGAGTAGAAGAACATTTAGATAAGGAATATTTTTTAATGTAAATAATTTTTCAATATCATCAGACATCTGAATATTGTTATAGTTTTCTAATTTTTCAGCATCACACTGAAATTCATACTCAATTCCATACATAGGTTGTAAAAAGATTTGATTGACACTACAAGTTGGCAGAATAGTATTTTTATAAACAATATCTTCCTCTGTTTTAGTGGAAAGCGAATGAGGAAACCCAATAAAAAACATAAAGAGCACTCCTAAAATAAATGTGATTATTTTATTTCCTAAATTTACATATCTAAAAATTAAATTAATTAAAAACAAAAAAGAAAGCGAGATAAAAAAAGAATAATAAAATGTTTTTACAGAGTCACCCACTAAAGGATCAAAATTATTACCAAATAAACCTTTTGCTGATAATCCAACAATTATAAAACCAAGAAAAGATG
>MDTE01101073.1_pt1 | contig 14435 bp, 10 predicted proteins | sample 811231 | NCBI WGS metagenome assembly MDTE01 (sample SAMN05326651, study PRJNA326480) | marine metagenome | isolation source: seawater | place: Indian Ocean: Red Sea | collected 2010 | reverse complement strand
GTTTAATTGACTCTTCAGTTTCAAAAGAAGTTCATCTTTTATTTTTTTAAGATCTGACATTTTTACAGATTATTTCTTCAGAAAAATAAAACAATAGTGAAGATTAATTTAGTGCAGATTGAGCTTTTTGTACTATTGTTTTGAATGCCTCAGGGCTATCATAAGCTATTTCAGCAAGAATTTTTCTATCAATTTTGATACCACACTTATTTAGTCCGTTTATAAACTTAGAATATGTCAATCCTTCTGTCCTCACCCCCGCATTAATTCTTTGAATCCAGAGAGATTTAAAATCTCTTTTTTTGTTTCTTCTATCTCGATAAGCATATTGCATAGCTTTTTCCAATGCTTGCTTTGCTACTCGTATAGTATTTTTTCTCCTACCCCATTGGCCTTTTACAGCTTTTAAAACTTTTTTATGTTTTGCACGGCTGGTTACACCTCTTTTAACTCTTGCCATCTTAACCTCTCAAACTATACGGCATGTATGATTTAACTATTTTTCCATCTTGTTTTGACATTACCGTAGTACCTCTTAATTTTCTTATTTGTGAATTTGACCTTTTGATCATACCGTGTCTTTTTCCAGCTTGAGAAGTAATTACTTTACCTCTTGCCGAGATCTTAAACCTTTTTTTTGCAGAGCTTTTAGTTTTTAATTTTGGCATAATTCTGCGAGGTTATACAAAGAAAGAATCAAATTTACAACCATAATTAAGGGTTATAAAGGCTGAATTACCATTATCATTTGCTTACCATCAAACTTAGGATACAATTCGACTTTACCAACTTCCTTCATATCCTCTTGTATCTTAGTCATCAATTCATTTCCAAGGTGTGAGTGCTGTAATTCTCTTCCTTTAAATCTAATAGTAAATTTTACTTTATCTCCCTTTGAAATAAATTTTTTTGCATTTTTTACTTTAAATTCATAATCATGAATTTCAGTCACAGGTCGCATCTTAATTTCTTTTAATAACACTATCTTCTGTTTTTTCTTTGCGAGATTTGCTTTCTTTTGTGCATCATATTTATACTTACCCATGTCCATAATTTTACAAACTGGTGGATTTGCATTAGGGGCTATTTCAATCAAATCCAATGCTTGGTTTTTTGCCATTGATATAGCTTCATTAGTATTCAAAACTCCTAAATTTTCACCATCATTACCTATAACTTGTACTTCAGGGGATGAAATTCTATTATTAGATCTAGGTCCACGATCCTTAGTTTTTCTCTGAAAGTAATTTTGTTTAAAATCTGCCACTTATATTGAAGATGCTTTATTTAAAGCAGAGAATTTTTTTAAGAATAAATTTAAATCCATATTTTCTTGTTTATTAGAATCCAATCTTCTAATCGTTACTGAGTTAGTGTCAACTTCTTTTTTACCACAAATCAGTAAAAGTGGTATTTTTGCAAGTGAATGTTCTTTGATTTTATTGTTTAAATTATGTTTTTTTAAATCAACATGTGAACTTATACCAACTTCTTTTATTTTTTTTGAAACTTGAGTGGCATAATCATCAAATTCTTCAGATATTGGAATTACCACTGTTTGAATTGGAGAAATCCAAAAAGGAAATTTTCCAGCATAATTTTCAATTAAAATTCCAATAAACCTCTCTAATGAACCAAATAATGCTCTGTGCAACATAACTGGGGTTTTTTTTGATCCATCTTTATCTACATAAGAGGCTCCTAATCTACCAGGTAGATTAAAATCTACCTGTAAAGTTCCACACTGCCAATCTCTTCCAATAGCATCTCTTAAAACAAATTCAATTTTAGGTCCATAAAAAGCGCCCTCACCCTTATTAATACTGTATTCTAATTTAGTTGCTTTAACTGCCTCTAATAAAGCTGTTTCTGCTTTATCCCATACGCTATCATCTCCAACTCTTAATTTGGGTCTATCAGAATATTTAAGGATTACATTTTCAAATCCTAAATCTTTATAAATTTCTAAAATAAGATTCGTTACTATCAAACATTCATTTGTTATTTGATCTTCTGTGCAAAATATATGCGCATCATCTTGAGTGAACGCCCTCACTCTCAAAAGACCGTGTAATGCACCTGAAGGTTCATAACGATGAACTTTTCCAAATTCTGACATTTTTAAAGGTAGGTCTTTATAACTTTTGAGACCTTGATTAAAAACTTCTATACAACCAGGACAGTTCATTGGTTTAATTGCAAAAACTTTATTATCTGGTGTAGTAGAAGTATACATATTTGCACCAAATTTTTCCCAATGTCCTGATTTTTCCCATAAATTTCTATCTAAAACTTCTGGGGTATTTATCTCTTTATATCCTGCTATGTCCTGTTTCATTCTCATATAATCAATCAATTTTTGAAATAACGCCCAACCTTTTTCATGCCAGAAAACAGATCCTGGACTTTCCTCTCTAAAATGAAACAAATCCATTTCTTTACCTAATTTTCTATGATCTCTTTTTTCTGCTTCTTCAATTTTTTCTAAATAGTTATCCAAATCTTTCTGAGATGCCCAGCTAGTTCCATATATTCTTTGCAACATCTCATTATTTGAATCACCTCTCCAGTAAGCGCCAGCAACTTTTGTAAGTTTAAAAAATTTTCCAATTCTACCAGTTGATGATAAATGTGGACCTCTACATAAATCATGCCATTCACCATGAAAATAAATTGAAACTTCCTCCCCCTCTGGAATACTCTCGATTAATTGTGCTTTATAAAATTCACCTTTGCCTTTAAAATGATTAATAGCCTTATCTCTTGACCAAACTTCTCTTTTAGTAATTTCGTTTCTATCAACAATTTCTCTCATTTTATCTTCGATCTTTTTTAAATCATCCTCAGTAAATGGTTCTTTTCTTGCAAAATCATAGTAAAAACCGTTTTCTATAACTGGACCAATAGTAACCTGAGTCCCTGGAAAAAGTTCCTGAACTGCCATCGCTAAAATATGAGCAGTGTCATGTCTTATTGTTTCAAGTCCTTCCTGATTTTTTGAAGTAAAGATCTTGACAGCACAGTCTTTATCAATAACAAATTCTAAATCTTTTAATTGACCATCAACGGACATAACCATCGCTTGTTTTGCAAGAGACTTACTTATTTTTTCTGCAATTTGTAAACCATTAACATGATTTTGAAATTCTACTTCTTTCCCGTCAGGTAATTTTATTGTTGGCATTTAATTTATTAATTTCTTGTATTCTGAATAAGTAGAAAAACACATTTTTTCAACATTAAATTTTTTTATTATATTTTTTCTACCTTCAATACCGAGTGATTTCAATGTTGTATCATCTAAATTTAATACTTTGAGTATCTTTGTACTTAATGATTTAGGGCTTGCTGACTCAAATAAATATCCAGTTTTTTCATCAATTACTGTTTCATTAGAACCACCAATATTACTAGCAATAATGATTTTTTCCATTGATTGAGCTTCAACAGCCACTCTACCAAAAGCCTCTGGTTCAATTGATGAAGATACAATTATATCAGAGATTTTATATGCTAACGCCATATCTTTGCAGTGATCAATGAATTTTACTTGTTTTGTCATTCTATATTGTTCACTTAACCTAATTAATTTTTTTTTATACAAATTTCTTCCTTGATCATTTCCAAGAATGACCGCGAAAAATGCTTCATAACCCAGTTGAATATTAACTAAATTTATTGCCTCTAAAAAAAGTTCTTGTCCTTTCCAAGAAGTTAAGCGCCCTGGCAATAATATTATTTTTTTATTTTCTTCTATCCCCCAATATTTTTTTAATTTTTTTTCCTGAATTTCAGTTTTTGTTGTAGGATCGAAATAATCAACATTTATTCCTCTAAATATTACCATTAATTTTTTTTCATCTGTTAAATAGTCAGCATAATTATCTTTTATATGTGAAAAAATAAAATTAGAGCCTGCTATAATTAGATCTGATTTTACCATAATAGAATTGTAAAATCTTTTAATTTTACTTCTAAAATTATAAGTACCATGAAAAGTAGTAACAAACTTTCTTCGAGTAACTTTTGTTGCTAAAAAGCATGACCAAGCTGGTGCTCTACTACGAGCATGAACAATCGAAATTTTATAAAATAAAATAATAAACATAAGAACGAAAGAATTTAATAACATAATCAAGGGGTTTTTACTGTGCACGGGTAATCTTATTAATTTTACCTTTTGTTTATTAATAAACTTTGTCAATTCACCACCACTCGTAACAATAAAGGACTCGCAATTATTCTCTGGTAAGTAATGTGCGATATCATAACAACCTGTCTCAGCACCACCGTATCCCAATTTAGGGATGACCTGTAAAACTTTTATATTATTTGGCATCTGTTATAATTATACATGAATAGATTTAACTATTAAACTCTAATGATAAAGTTCAAATATCACAAAATATCAAAATTAAAAAAAATTCGATATTTAAACAATAATCAAAAAAATAAAACTTATATAATTTTTCTTCATGGTTTTATGTCAGACCTTGAAGGAAAAAAACCAAAGGCATTTTTTAAATTTGCAGTTAAAAGAAAATTAGGTTTTTTGGCATTAGAATACTCAGGACACGGTAAATCATCTGGAAAATTCACTGAGGGCAATATCAGTTTGTGGAGTAAAGAAACAAAAAGTTTGATAAAAAAATATGTTAAAAAAAATAACATAATTCTAATAGGTTCAAGCATGGGCGCTTGGATTTCTTTAGTTCAATTTCAAACATTTAAAAAACAAATAAAAGGTTTTTTAGGAATCGGCTCAGCACCTGATTTTCTAGAAAATTTGATGTGGAAAAAATTTACTAAAAATATGAGAAAAGAAGTTTTAAAAAAAGGTATCATAAATCTCAAACATGGAAAATATGAATATCCAATAACTTATCAACTGATTCAAGATGGAAGAAAAAATAAGATACTAAATAAAAAGATTTTGCAAAAATTGAAAGTTACAATGATACATGGTCAAAAAGATGAGTCAGTACCGGTAACTTATTCAAAAAAAGTTTTAAAAATTTTTAAAAATGCAAAAAAAAAATTTGTGTTAGTTAAAAATGGCGATCATAGTCTCTCATCTAAGAAATGGATTAAAATTTTAATTAAAGAATTAAAATTAATGATTTAACTAACTTCCTGAAAAGTTTTTTTGAAAGTAATAGGATTCTCAAGCTTATTTATCATTTCTTTAGGACATACCTGAATAATTTTTTCAACTTCACTTTCAAAATTATTAAGTATTTTTTTTGATATTTCTGATCCAGTTTCTTTTAAATGTTCGTTTAATAAATTTTTTAAGAAGTTTTTCCAAAAATCTGTCTCCACTTGTTGCCATACAACTGACTCTGGATTAACTTTTTTATTAAAATTATTTAAGTGATCATAAACAAATGCCATTCCTCCAGTCATTCCTGCTGCAAAATTATCTCCAATATTTCCTAATATTATAACAGTTCCACCTGTCATGTATTCACATCCATTTGAGTCACAGCCTTCTACAACTGCTGTTGCTCCTGAATTTCTAACTGCAAATCTATCCCCTGCTTGACCAGCAGCAAAAAGCTTGCCAGACGTGGCCCCGTATAGAACTGTATTTCCTATAATTGTATTTTCATTTGAAATTAAATTACTTTCATCGGAAAGTTTAATAGTAATTATAGCTCCAGATAATCCTTTTCCAACATAATCATTTGCATCACCTTTTAAATTAAGCTTAAGTCCTTTTGTTGAAAAAGCTCCAAAAGATTGACCTGCAGAACCTTTAAAATTTAAAACTAAAAAGTTATCGTTTAATTTTTCGTAACCATATTTTTTGTATAAATGGTGTGAAATTCTGGTTCCAACAGCTCTATTAGTATTTTTTATTAAATACTCTTTTTCAATCACCTCTGAATTATCTAATGATTTTTCTATCTCAGGCCAAATTTCCTGATCTAAAGTGTCAGGCACTTTATTTATTTCATTATTCTCACAATATTTTTTATTTACACCGGGATCAGCCTGAACAAATAATGGATTTAAATCTAAATCATCTAAATTAGGTGAACCTTTACTTACTTGCATTAATAAATCGGTCCTGCCAATTATTTCATCTAATGATCTAAAACCAAGTCCAGCTAAAATTTCTCTTACTTCTCTTGCAATAAATGTAAACAAGTTGACAACTTTATCAGGGGTTCCTGTAAATTTAGCTCTTAAGTTTTCATCCTGCGTACAAACACCTACCGGACAAGTATTTGAATGACATTGTCTTACCATTATACATCCCATTGCTACAAGGGCTGTGGTTGCAACACCATATTCCTCGGCCCCCATCATAGCGGCTATTACAACGTCTCTGCCTGTCTTAATACCTCCGTCAGTTCTTAATGTTACTTTGTGTCTTAAGTTATTTAATGTAAGTACCTGATTTGCCTCTGTTAAACCCATTTCCCAGGGAATACCTACATATTTTACACTTGTTTGAGGAGTAGCCCCTGTTCCTCCATTATGTCCTGAAATTAAAATAATATCAGCTTTAGCTTTAGCCACACCAGCTGCTATAGTGCCCACACCAGATGATGCAACTAATTTAACACCAATTCTCGCTTTTGGATTTATCTGTTTTAAATCATAAATCAATTGAGCTAAATCTTCAATTGAGTAAATATCATGGTGTGGTGGAGGGGAAATCAATGTCACTCCAGGTGTAGAATGCCTAAGTTTAGCAATTTCTTTTGTTACTTTAAAGCCTGGGAGTTGTCCACCTTCACCTGGTTTTGCTCCTTGAGCAATTTTAATTTCAATTTCATTACAATTATTTAAATAATTGACAGTTACCCCAAACCTTGCAGATGCTATTTGTTTTACTCTAGAATTAGCACTATCACCGCTATTCATAATTTTAAATCTATTTTCATCTTCACCACCTTCTCCACTACAGGATGCTCCTTTGATTCTATTCATTCCTATCGCTAATGTTTCATGTGCCTCTTTGGAGAGAGCTCCATGAGACATACTTCCACTTCCAAATCTTTTTAATATTTTTTCTAAAGGTTCTACCTCAGAAATATCAATTGGTGGACCTATCTTTTTTTTTCTAAAATCAATCAAATCTCTTAAATTAATTGGGGGCAACTTATATATACCATCAGCATATTTTTTATAAGCTGAGTAAGAATTTGCACCGACAGCACTTTGCAATAAATGAATTAATTTACCTTGGTATTGATGAGTTTCACCATTTTTTCTATATCTGTAAATTCCTCCGATAGGCAAAACCGAGTCAGTACTTTCAAAAGCTTCTTTGTGTATCTCACGTATTTTTTTTTCAATGCCTATTAATCCAATTCCTGAAATTTTCGAAGTAACACTTGGAAAATAATCATCCACAATAGTTCTGCTTAATCCAACAGTTTCAAAGTTACACCCCCCTCGATATGAGCTTAAAACAGATATTCCCATCTTTGACATGATCTTTAAAAGACCAGCATTAACTGATTTTATGTATCTTTCCACACATTCATCAAAACTATATTGACCAAATAATTTTTTTTCATGTCTTTGATACAAACTATCAAAAGCTAAATATGGATTTACTGTTGTTGCCCCTACACCTATTAAAGTTGCAAAAGAATGTGTATCTAGTGCTTCACCAGATTGAACATTAATAGAGACATAACCTCTTAACTTTTTTTCTATCAAAAACGTATTAATCGAACCTACACATAACAACATTGGCATCGGCATTTTCTCAAATGAAATTCCCTTGTCGCTCAAAATTAATTGAGTTGCGCCTTGTCTAACAGCAATCTCAGCCTCTTTCTGAATTCTTTGGATAGCACTATGAAGATTTTCTTCATCAGAGAAAGTGCAGTCTATTGCAAGTGAGTTTTTACCAAAAAAATTTATAAACTTATTAAATTGTGAATTTGATAATATTGGACTATTTAAAACATATATATTTTCTTTTGTTAAAGTGTCAAAATCTAAAATATTTCCTAAATTTCCAAATCTCGTTTTCAAACTCATAACTTTATTTTCTCTTAGTGAGTCAATAGGTGGGTTAGTTACCTGACTAAAATTTTGTCTAAAAAAATGATAAAGTGGTCTATATTTATCAGACAACACAGCTAAAGGAGTGTCATCCCCCATAGAGCCTGTTGCTTCTTTAGCATCTTCTGCCATTGGATGTAAAATTAATTCAAGATCTTCTAAGCTAATACCAAAAGCATATTGTCTTCTTCTTAAATCCTCACCCTTAAAAGTATGTTTCTCGTTAGCAATAGATAATTTTTCATCTAAGTCTATTATTTGAGAATTAAAATGTTTGAATTCTTTCGCTAAAAAATCTTTTATTTGATTATTAGAAAATACTTTTCCTTTTTCGATCCTAACACCAATAATTTCACCTGGACCTAATCTTCCTTTAGATAAAATTCTTTTTTCATTTAATTCTATCATTCCTGTTTCTGAACCAGCAAATAATAGTTTGTCTTTTGTTATTGCATATCTTAATGGCCTTAATCCATTTCTATCATTTGCAGCAATAACCCATTCATTATCTGTTGCAGCAATTGCTGCAGGCCCATCCCAAGGTTCCATTGTACTGTTGAGGAAATTGAATAATTGTTGATGATTTTTTGGAAGAGTTTTATTTTTTTTTGACCAAGCATCAGGGATCAACATCAGTTTTGCTAATGGTGCAGATTGACCAGATTTATTTAATAATTCAAAAACATTATCTAGTGCTGCAGAATCAGAAACGCCTTTTTGAATTACTGGTTTTAAATTCTCCACATTATCAAAAAAAGGACTACTCATCTCTTGTTCGTGAACTTTCATCCAATTTTTATTTCCTTTGTATGTGTTTATCTCACCATTATGTGCTACAGCTCTAAATGGTTGAGCCAAACTCCAGCTTGGTGCGGTATTTGTTGAAAATCTTTGGTGGAAGATTGCGTATCTTGAAATGAATCTTTTATCTTTTAAGTCTAAAAAAAATTCCGAAATAGCCTCAGCTAAAAACATTCCTTTATAAATAATTGATTTTGAACTAATAGAACAAATATAAAAATTATTTAGAGATAAGTTAAAGGCTTTATTTTCTATTTTTTTTCTTGTTTCATAAATTTTTCGTTCTAAATCTTTATCAAGTAAGTTTTGATTATTAGATTTAAATAAAACTTGAATAATTTCTGGCATTGTTTGAAGAGCCTTTTCACCTAAAACACTTGGGTTAACAGGTACTTGTCTCCACCCATAAATACTAAAATTATTTTTTGTCAATTCACTTTCAACAATTGTTTTACAACTTTCTTGGGCACCATAATCATTTCTCGGAAGAAAAATCATGCCTACACAAATCTCAGAATTATCATAGTCGTGTCCGGTTACTTCTATTTTTTCTATAAAAAAATCTTTTGGAATTTCTAAATGTATACCAGCACCATCTCCTGTTTTTCCATCAGCATCAACTGCTCCTCTATGCCAAACAGCTTTAAGGGCCTCAACACCATACTCAACAACTGCCCTTGATTTTTTTCCCTCTGTTGAAGCTATTAATCCTACTCCGCAAGCATCATGTTCCATTTCATTATTATAAACGTGATTTTTGGAGAGTAATTCTAAATTTTTTTTATAATTTATCATTAAGCTACCTTTGATTTTCTTAACTCAATCTCTTTTAGATAAGACTCAATTGATGAAGCAGCATCTCTCCCATCTTTTATAGCCCATACAACTAAGGATGCTCCTCTAACAATGTCTCCAGCAGCAAATACTCCTTTAATATTTGTTTCCATAGTATCAAAATCAGTTTTGATTGTACCCCACTTAGTAACTTGTAATTCTTGTGCGTCAAACAACGATGGTAAGTTTTCTGGGTCAAATCCAAGAGCTTTAATGACCATATCGGCTTTTAACTCAAATTCTGCACCTTCTTTAATCTCAGGTTTTCTTCTTCCTGAGTCATCAGGCTCCCCAAGTTCAATCTGATTAACAATTAAATTATCTACTCTATTTTTACCTTTAAATTCTTTAGGACTTGATAACCAAATAAATTCAACTCCCTCTTCCTCTGCGTTAGCAACTTCCCTGGCTGATCCTGGCATATTTTCTTTGTCTCTTCTGTAAAGACATTTTACTGACTTTGCTTTTTGTCTTACTGAAGTTCTGACACAATCCATAGCTGTATCACCTCCTCCTATAACTACTATATCTTTACCTTCAGCATTTAATGTACCTTTATCAAAAAGATCAACTTTATCACCTAATCCTTTCTTATTTGATGCTGTTAAAAATTCCATTGCAGGAAAAATATTTTCTAAATCATTACCTGGTATATTTATTTCTCTTGGTTTATAGACACCTGTCGCAATTAAAATTGCATCATGTTTCTTTCTCAGCTGTTCTAATGTTGCATCTTTACCAACTTCAAAATTTTGTATAAATTCTATTCCTCCATCTTTTAAAAGTTTAGTTCTTCTTTGAACTACATGTTTTTCTAATTTAAAATTAGGGATTCCATAAATCAGTAAACCTCCTGGCCTATCATATCGATCATATACTTTAACTTTGTATCCACTTTTTCTTAATTGTTCTGCAGCAGCTAAACCAGCTGGTCCTGCACCAATTATTCCCACACTTTGATTTCTCTCATTTTTTACTTTAATCGGTTTCACCCATCCTTGTTCCCAAGCAGTGTCAGAAATATATTTTTCAACCGAACCAATGGTTACAGTGCCATGACCTGACTGTTCTATCACACAATTTCCCTCACATAATCTGTCTTGAGGACATATTCTTCCACAAACCTCAGGCATATTATTGGTACTTTGAGACAATTCATAAGCCTCTTTTAATCTTCCCTCAGCTGTTAATTTTAACCAATCAGGAATATTATTGCTTAAAGGGCAATGAACTTGGCAAAATGGAACTCCACATTGAGAACATCTACTTGATTGTTCTTGTGCTCCTTGAGTTATAAATTCATCATAAATCTCATTAAAATCATCTTTTCTACTTGCTACATTTCTTTTAGGTGGGGTTTGTTGACCTATTTTTACAAACTTTAGCATTTTATCAGTCATAATTTTTTATAAATTTATGGCAAAATATACATTGAAAAATTGAGATAAAGTATTATTTAAGTCAGTAATTATGACCTATTTTAATCAAAATTTAGCTTAAACCTTAAGTAATTAAAAATTTGCATACCTAATATGATTAAATCGAATTGTTTAAAATAGATATTTTTTAAGTTACGAAACTAATATGTTCCAAGAATATATAGAAATTCTTATCCTCTCAATTATTCAAGGAGTCTCTGAATTTTTACCTATAAGCTCCTCAGCTCATTTAATTATTGTGTCAAATTACTACAACTTCAATTCAAGCTCTTTATTAATAGATATAAGTCTACATTTGGGCTCTTTGTTTGCAATTTTATATTATTTCAGAAAAGATTTGTTAGATTTAAAAAAAAATAGAAGACTTATCGTTTTAATTTTAATTGGTTCGATTCCATTAATATTTTGTGGATACATATTGCATTCAACAAAATTAATATATCATTTAAGGAATATAGAAATTATAGCATGGACAACTTTATTATTTGGAATAATTCTTTATTTTTCTGATCGAAAAATTGCCAAAAAAAATTTGTCTGATAACTTAAATTTAAAGTCAATTTTACTTATTGGACTATTTCAAATTCTTGCACTTATTCCTGGTGTAAGTAGAGCAGGTATCACTATTACTGCTGCAAGATTTTTAAGTTTCAATAGAGTAGACTCAAGCAAAATAGCTTTTTTGTTATCTATTCCAGCTTTAACTGGTGCAAGTTTTCTTGGTATTAAAGATGCATTTAAGCAATCAATTGAGGTAAATTATTTACTTATTTTTGCATTAGTTTTGTCCTTTGTGTTTTCTTTTGTAACAGTAAAATATTTTTTAAAATATGTTAATAATTTTTCTTTAAATATATTTGTTGTTTATAGAATACTGATTGCGATAATATTATTTTTTATTATTTACTTTTAGTTAGTTTTTTTAACTAATGGTAACAATTGTGATAGTAATACACCACTTAAAATAAAAAAACATCCTAATAAGTTATTAATACCTAATATTTGATTTAATAAAAACCATGCTGCGATTGTCGCAAATACTCCCTCTAAGGAAAATATGATAGCTGCTGGTGCTGGTGAAATATTTTTTTGAGCATAAATTTGTAGAACAAAAGCAAAACCACCAGATAATATTCCTGCATATAAAATTGAATCTATTTCATTAAGAATATTTTCAAAAACAAATTCTTCATAAATTAAAACGACTATAAAAGAAAATAAAGCCACTAAAAAAGTTTGAATTGCTCCCAATGTCAAAGGCAAATCATATTTAGTGACTATGATTCCCGTAAAAATTATATGAGTACTCCAAAACAGAGCTCCAAGTATTACCAGAGTATCACCTAGTCGCACTGTTGCGTCATAGAAATTAGTTAAAAGATATCCTCCTATTAAACATAATACTACTGAAGGCCATACACTCCAATGGATAGATTTCTTTTTAATTAAAAATATTATTATAGGAACCATTGGAACATAGAAAATTGTAAAAAATGCTGCATTTGCTACGTCCGTATAAAGCAATGCTACTTGTTGCAAAGCTGAGCCTAAAAAAAGTGATAATCCTATAAAAAAAGAAAGAATTAAAAATGTTTTTAAGTCTAATTTAAACTCAGATTTAAATTTTTTAATCTCAAACAAAATTACAAGAGGAATAATTGCTAAAAATCCTATGAAAAATCGAACTGCATTAAAAGTAAAAGGACCTATGTTATCCATGCCAGTGTCTTGAGCTATAAATGTTGTTCCCCAGATAAATGTACATAACAATGCACTAAAAAGAGAAATAGTTTTTGTCATAAGATTATTTATACAGCTAATTTATAGGCAAAATTCTTTCCTAAATTTTCTTTTAAATCATTGTTAAAACGAGCTGCTTCTGCACCATCAATTATCCTATGATCATAAGACAATGACAAAGGTAAGATTGTTCTAGTAACAAATTTGTCCTTTAAAAAAACTTGTTTTTTTTCAGATTTTCCAATTCCTAAAATTGCAACTTCAGGATAATTTATTATCGGGGTAAAATATGAACCGCCAATTCCACCAAGACTAGTTATTGTCATAGAACCACCAAATAATTCTTTTTTATCAATTTTAAGATTTCTACATTCATTACTTAATTTCTTTAATTCTGTACTTATTAAATTTATGTTTTTATTATCAGCATTTCTAAGTTTCGGCACCATTAGGCCGTGTGGTGTATCTACGGCTATCCCAATATGATAGTATTTTTTTAGCGTCATTTTTCCTTTTTCAATTTCATCAATCGAAGAATTAAAATTTGGAAATCTTTTAAGTGATGCTGTTAAAGCTTTCACAATAAAAGCTAAAGGAGTAATTTTTTTTTTCTCTCCCGTGTAATTATCTTTTAAAGAATTTCTGAATTCTTCTAGTTCTGTAATATCAGCCTCATCATGATTTGTAACATGGGGAATATTTGTCCAAGAGTTAGTTAGGTACTTTGATGATATTTTTTTTACTCTAGGAATATCTTTTAATTCAACTTCTCCAAATTCTGAATGTGCATATTCTTGTTTTATTGTCTCATCTTTTTTACTATCATATTTCTCTGTTTTATTTGAATTGGTTGCAACAAATAGCTTTACATCACTTTCGGTAACTCTTCCTTGTCTCTCACTTCCAACAATTCTATTTATATCAACTCCTAACTCTCTTGCGAATTTTCTAACTTTTGGAGATGCTGAACTTTTTGAGGAAAAATCTTTAATTATCAAATTTCTTTGTTGTATATTTTCTTTTTTTTGTGGCTTTATTTCTTGAAAATTGTCCTCTGTATTAATTACATCAGTTAATTCTTGTGGTTTATCTTTAATAAAATCTTTACTTAATTCGATTTCTAAAATTTTATCACCTTCAGAAACTTTGTCTCCTACTTTTACTTTTACTGAAGAGATAATTCCATCATCTATGCTTGGTATTTCTACACTCGATTTATCACTTTCTATAGTAATTAGAGGATCATTTTTTTTAATGGCTTGATCTTTTTTTACTAAAACTTCTATAACTTCTACATCTTTGAATTCACCTATATTAGGGACTTTTATATCTTTTTTCGACATTTTATAACTTTGTTGGCATTGGCTTATCTTTATCAATCTTATACTTTTTCATAGCATCATTTGCATACTTTGAGGTAATTAGTTGTTCTTTAGCTAGAATACTTAATCCGTAAGCTACTACATGTTCTTTATCTACCTCAAAGAATTTTCTTAAATTTTTTCTAGTATCACTTCTACCAAAACCATCAGTACCTAAAGAATAAAAACTTTTATTTATATAAGGCCTAATTTGATCTGAATTCATTCT
>MDTE01066419.1_pt1 | contig 14435 bp, 8 predicted proteins | sample 811231 | NCBI WGS metagenome assembly MDTE01 (sample SAMN05326651, study PRJNA326480) | marine metagenome | isolation source: seawater | place: Indian Ocean: Red Sea | collected 2010 | reverse complement strand
TCCTTTCTATCTGAAAAAACTTACTTGACCTTATTTGTAGAGGGTGATATTAATGGAATTGCTCAAAGAAAAACTTTGGAAAAGGATTTTATATTTTCTGAACACGTTAACAATAATTTTGTCTGGGAAAATGAATTCAACGGGCAGCCTTTTACAATAAAATTTAATGGGTTTACTGAAGATGTAAGCGAACAATTAGTGCTTGACAATTCTGGTGATCGCTACATCAAAATAGTTGAATCTGCTGATGGTAGTCGTCATGACCACTATCTGAAAGAGGGTGAGGTCAGTAATATTCACAATTTGCTATTTACATTGAACAATCCAATATCTGGTGCTATAAATATTAGATCAGAGGGAGGCTTACATTATTTAACCACTCCATTTAACGGAAATTATTTGCGAATGGCAGATCAGCAAACAGGTGAGGTTTTAAAAGAAATAGAACAGGAACTTCAATTTAGATCACTTTATAATTTGGGTAGTTTTCAATTTGTTATCCCTGAGCCTCCATTAAGAGGAAAGTTTGAATGGACTAAAGCAGAGGAAGGAGATCCTGGTGTCCAAGATGCACTCAAATTAAAGATCCAAACTAAAGGTATGTCCCGAGATATTACCGTTCTAGGGGGTAAGGGTATAGTTAATAGTATGAAGAAGATCAATATTGGGGGACTTGACTTTTATTTGAAATATGGTTCAAAAAAACTTGAGCTACCTTTCCATTTAAAATTAAATGATTTTATAGCGGAAAAATATCCTGGTACAGAAAAAAGTTATTCTTCTTTTATGAGTAAAGTTTCCGTAAAAGATAATAATTCTTTCGACTATGATATTTATATGAATCATGTTTTGGATCATAGAGGCTACAGATTTTTTCAAGCTTCCTTTGATCCTGATGAAAAGGGTACTGTTTTATCAGTTAATCATGACTTTTGGGGTACATGGGTCACCTATATTGGATATATTCTGCTGTATTTGAGTATGATTGGGATTTTCTTTATAGGAAAAACAAGATTCAAGGAACTATCTAAATCACTTGAAAAAGTTAAAAGAAGAAAAAGGGATCTTCTTTCAGTATTTGCATTAATTTATGTAACAAGTTTAAATGCACAAAGTCATAATCATAACCTTAAAAATGATTTTAATTTTGATTCAGTCATAAATACTAATTCAATTAATGCATTACATGCCCAAAAATTTGGGCGTTTGATAATTCAAGATTTAGGAGGTAGAATGAAACCAGCTAATACATTTTCCTCAGAACTACTTAGAAAGGTAAGCAAAAAAGATACTTATGGTGAACTAAACTCAGATCAGGTCATGATGTCTATCATTGAAAGTCCTGCTTTATGGTATAATATTCCTATAATTTATCTAAAAAGAGGCAATGATAGTATTAGAAAAATAGTTGGTTTACGGGAGAAAGACAAGTATGCCTCTTTGGTATCATTTTTTGATCAACAAGGTAATTATAAAATTTCATCTCAACTGGAGGGGGCATATCGTGCTGCTGTTCCAAATCAGTTTCAAAAGGATTTTATAGAGGTAGATAAAAGAGTTAACTTGTTATATTCAGCTCTTGAGGGAAAGGTTTTAAGAGTATTTCCAATTCCTGGAGATTCATCAAAAAAATGGGTTTCTTTTCCTGAGTTGAGTGAAGCAAACTTCAAAGGTAAGGACTCCTTATATGTTCATAACATTTTACCGCTTTATTTTAATTCACTTCGTCTTGCTAAAGAAGATGGAGATTACTCTCAGGCTGATAATTTATTACAAAGTTTAGAGGGTTTTCAGCAAAAATATGGAGCAGATATTTTACCATCAGAAAAGAAAATTGAAGCTGAAATTCTTTATAATCGCTACGATATTTTTAAAAAATTATTTAGTTGGTATCTATATGTTGGACTATTTCTGTTTACAATACTAATTATTCAGATTTTTAAACCCCTCAAGGTTTTTAGATTCTTTATAACTGCCCTAAAAATTAGCTTATTATTGCTTTTTATTTTGCATACTGGGGGTCTTGCAGCACGTTGGTTTATATCTGGTCATGCTCCATGGAGTGATGCATATGAATCTATGATTTATGTTGCTTGGGCGACAATGTTTTTTGGTTTGATTTTTGGAAGAAAGTCAATGTTAACTATGGCCGCCACCTCTTTTGTGTCATCTATGATTTTGATGATTGCACACTGGAATTGGATGGATCCCTCCATTGCAAATTTACAGCCTGTTTTAGATAGTTACTGGTTAATGATTCATGTTGCGGTAATAGTTGGAAGTTATGGGCCATTTGCCCTAGGTATGATAATTGGAGTAGTTTCATTACTCTTAATAACTATTTCACGAAAAAGTAATAAGGAAAAAATTGGTCTGAATCTTAAAGAGTTAACAATTATAAATGAGTTATCAATTACTGTAGGCCTTATTATGTTGACTATAGGTAATTTTCTAGGAGGAATGTGGGCGAATGAAAGTTGGGGACGATACTGGGGTTGGGATCCTAAGGAAACTTGGGCCTTAATAAGTATTTTAGTTTATGCTTTTGTTATTCATATGCGATTTGTTCCAGGTTTACGCGGTAGCTGGACATTTAACTTCATGAGTATTGTCGCTTTTTCGAGTATAATGATGACTTATTTTGGGGTAAATTTTTATTTGGTTGGTTTACATTCCTATGCAAGCGGAGAAAAGATTATTACCCCTAATTTTGTATACTACACCGCTTTAATTGTTGCTGTTTTAGGTCTTATTTCCTATTGGCGCTATCAGAAAGTTTTTAAAACTTAGCTGGGCTAATTGTTAACTTTATGATTTTAAAGCAAGTTTATATTTTTTTCTTTTTGACTCTTTTTTTTGTCAATTGTTCAAACCAAGAAACGGAGAACACTCCAAATACCCTCTATACTAACAAAGAAAAATGGTTTAACTCTTCGGTTGTAGATTATACTTATGTTTTTCAAATTTCATGTTACTGTATTGAGGAGTCAACTCGACCTAAATCTGTATTAGTTAGGAATGGATTGATAGTAAATGTGAATAATGAAAACTTCAATGAAGAAACACACTCTTATGTCTTAACCATTGATGATTTGTTCTATGAAATCGAAAATGCCACAAATCAGGGGGCTGCCAAACTTGATGTAAATTACGATACTAAATATGGTTTTCCTTATTACATATTTATAGACCGTGACATAAGAATTGCTGACGAGGAAATAAGTTATTCAGTTTCTGATTTTAAACCATTATAAAACTTATTTACTAAAACTCTTTTCCGAAGTATACTCAAAACATTCTAAATCAAATGTAGGAATTGCTGCTAAAAGGTGATCAAATATATCTGACATGATTTTTTCGTAATTAACCCAAACCTTGTCCTTAACAAAAACATAAATTTCAAGAGGAACACCTTCAGGTGAGGGAGCAAGTTGTCTTACCATGACAGTAAGATCCTGACTAATTTGAGGATGATCTTTCAAATAAGCAAGAGCATATCTTCTATACAATCCTATGTTAGTCATATTCCTACCGTTTAATAATAATTTTTTGTTTACACCCTTATCTTTATTCTCTTTTTCAATCTCCTCTTTTCTTTTAGTGATGAAGCTGGATATGCGTTCAATTTGTTTTAGTTTAGTTAACTGCTCATCATCAAGAAATTTAATACTTGATACTTTAATTAAAATACTTCTTTTAATACGTCTACCACCTGATTCACTCATACCTCTCCAATTGATAAATGAGTCTGAAACCAATTTATAGGTGGGAATACTTGTTATTGTTTTATCAAAGTTTTGAACTTTTACTGTTGAAAGATTAATTTCAATTACATCTCCATCTGCATAATAGCTTTTCATTGTGATCCAGTCCCCAATTCTTACAATATCATTTACTGTGACTTGAATACTAGCAACAAAACCTAATATAGTATCTTTAAATATTAATAGTATAACAGCAGATAAAGCACCTAGTGTTGCTAAAAATGTTCCAATATCTTTACCTGATATAATTGAAAAAATCACCATAATTCCAAAAAACCAAATAAAAATCATTATAACCTGTATGTAACTATCTATTGGTTTATCTCTAAAATTGGATAATGTTTTTAAATAATCCTTGATTGAATTCAATAGGCGTTTAACAAAAACAATTGAAATTAAAGTTCCAAGTACCTCCAATAAAATTTCAATAAACTCAAGAATATTTGGGTATTTAGATAGTATATCATCAAGTGAAAAAAATAACAATAGTATTGGCGGGAAGCATGCTATGATTGATGGTACTTTGTTTTTAAGTAAAAAATCATCAAATTTAGATTTAGTATTTTTTGATACTTTATAAAAAAAAGAACGAAGTATTCTCCTGCTTATAAACCAAAGAAGAACTGTTAAAGAAAAAATAATTAAAATATATGTAAAAACTTCCATAAGTTCCGCAAATCCCTCACGCATACCAAGTTTTTTATAAATTTTAAATAGATCAAATTTCATAATTAGAAATTGTTACTGGACTAAATTGATTGAAAAGGATGAATACAAAATATTGTAAATAATAAATTAAAAAAACCCCCTTATCGGGGGTCATGATTTTTAATTTTTCTCAAAATTAAAGAATGGTTATAGGAATAGAAACTCTAATATTTCCCCATCCGCCATGAAGAACAGCATCAGATCCTTTTCCGGTAAATGTTAGAGAAAAGGCCTCAAGATATTCAGTCGATTCTATAGCAGGGACTTCTATTCTTGCTACATCTTTAGACTTGTCATAGTTGTAAGCTCCCCATACATATTTGGCAGAATTAATTATAATTTCGGTAGATTCCTCTTTAGGATATGAGTAAAGTGTATAAGTTCCCTCTTTAATGGTAGTATCTCCCAATTTTACAGGTTTTAGAATTCTAATTTCTGTAGCCTCATTAGCTCCAGTTCTCCATACCTTAAATGCAGGCACAAGCTCCGCAAGCTTTCTACCTTTTAATTGAGGCCTACTGTACGTAATAATGATCGCTTTATCCGAAACTCTATTCGACATAGGATAAAAAACACGATCCATTGGACTGACATCTAATTTTTTGAATTTTTGAGCTTGAGTCAGAGTTGCAAGAGACAGTGCTACAATAAAGATTATTTTTTTCATAATAAAAGTTTCTAATGATTAATTTAAAAATAAGTTTATTTCACTCTAAAGGTTAGGTGAAATTATTATCAAAGTTTAGTTTTTAATATTTATAAATTTAAAAAAGATTTCCATATTTTTCTTCAAACTGTTTATGAAATAAATCATTTTATTTCTATTAAATGTTTCCCTGCTAAAACCTCTTTTAAGTGAAGTTTATTTTTTTCAAGTTTTATGTCCAAAACTTCACCATTTTTATAAACTTTTTGTTTATCGTTATAAATTGGCAAAATGATATCAGCTTTTACACCTCCAGGAATTTCAACTTCAAGAGTAAATTCATTTTGCTTTTGCTCGCAGCTCACTATTACCTCCCCAGAGATTAGACTTGTTTTTAGCTTTGCAAAACTCAAATTTCCAATTTTAGGATGAATTTTGATTGATTGTGCGCCTGGATCTAATGGTTCTACACCCATCATTTTTCTAACAATAATATTTGCCGGTGATGCACCCCAAGCATGATTTAAATCCAGGTTTGGTTTATATCTTTTATCCCAAGCCTCCATTGATATTGTCGAACCATATCTAATCATATTATACCAGCTTCTTTCTGTTTTGGCTGCCATTAATTTAATTGCGTGATTAGATCCACCATTTTCAAATAACCCCTCCAATAAAATTTGTGATCCATATACGCTGCAAGACATCCCCCTGCTACTAATATAGTTTACAACTTGATCAATATTTTGTTCAGGAATTAGTCCAAATGTTAATGCAAACATATTAGCGTGTTGTGATTTATGGTTTGTATCTTGACCATCATTAATTAAACCACTAGAGGGGTCCTGAAAAGTTTTAAGGTATTGAACTTTAACCCTTTCATAATATTTTTTGAAGAGTAATGCATCCTCTACTTCGTCTAAATCAATAGCAATTTTTTCCATGACTTTCAAACATCCAAAAAACAATGCATTGACAACTGCATTATATTTTTGGTATACATATCCATCATTCTCTCCAGGATACTCTTTTTCAGATCCAATGTAATTAGCTAAATTATCATAACCACCTGGAGGTTGGGACTGAGGCCAATCTACAATATCTCTTAAATTATTATTTTTTCCCCAATGATTTTTATGAAGTCTTTCAAAAAAATCTTCAGTTTGTCTACCAGTTAAGGTGCTTATTAGTCCAGATTCATCAGCAAGATCTAAAAGTGTTTTAATTTTTAACTCATCATAATACTTAGCAATAAATCTATCATCACCAGTGTAGAGATAATCATACCAAGCCATTAAGATATTATAAAGGGTCCATTCTGTTGGCCAAGTGGGGTTAAATAATAAATGTTTCATACTTCCTCTTGCAATACTGTACTCAGAATCAACCGCATAGTGGGACAATTGATTGATAAAAGCATCTGCCTCATAAGGGATTCTCTCCCGATCTCCATCTACATAATAACCGCAAAAACTTGTTGCTTTCATTGAGTATTTGCATAAATCCCATACCTGATTTAAAATTGAATCACTTGAAATGAATGATGACGCATTTTCATCAAAAGAATAGTTTATATCAGTTCTGATGATATCACCTTTGATTAAATTACCACCGTAATTTACTATTTCGACATATCTGAAAGGGTAAACCTCACCTATGTAATTAGGCATTTCAATCATAAATCTGTTTCTGGTTCTTTTTGGGTTATCTGGCCATTTAATTTCATACCAGTGAGTTCCTTTATTTAATTTTAGCATGGTTTGATAGTATCTGATATTTTTTCCTGGTATACTGTCAACATGATTGTAATCTTTGATTTTCATTTCTCCGATCGCAATAGTAATTGAGTCATTTTTAGAAGAAGTTAGCCTTATTCTTAATTTGGAAAAAGCTGCTTTTCCAAAATCAATGAAATAGTTTCTGCCATTTTTATTAATCAATGAAGGTTGATAATCAGTTGCTAAAAGTGTTTCCTGAGAAAACTTTCCAGTATCATAATTTTTATCTATCACAAATGCCTTTGGTTGAGAGAATTCAGATACTAATTCCTCTTTTTCCCAATAACGAATTTTCCAATAATATACTTTTTCAGTTTTTAATTCTTTACCACCGTATATTTCTGAAAAATTAGTTGAATTAACTTTACCAGAATCCCACAAGTCCCCTATATTTTTGTTTGAAAGCTTAATTGAGCTGCTAACAATTATTTGAAATGATATTGATTGTTTAGATTTATCATCTAAAACCCAGTTGAAAAGTGGAGTTTTAGTTTGAATTCTTGGAACTTCATATTTATTAATTGATAAAATTTCATCATTAAGTTTAAATTCTTGGATTTTACCTTTCAATCCTACGTAATCAGAATTTCTCAATAAATCAGTTCTTAATTTCTTAGGATAAAACATTTCTGATTTACATCCAGACAATAGTAAAAAACTTATAAGAATTATTTCTGGCAAGAATCTCATTTTCATTATAAATTAGTTTTTTTTAATAGATTTTTCAATTTTTCAGCAAAACGAACTCCCAGAACTCTCAAGCTTTTATTATCATAGTGAGTTCCGTCATATGTTGAGGTTCCAAAAGATTTCACTGATCCTGCATTTTCAACTTTATTATCAAGTTGAGCTAACATTTTTTTAAAAATCTCATTTTCTGATTTGTTTTTATTTAATTCAGCGGCAAGGAAAATCATCTTTTTATTGTTTAAATCTTCTCTAAGGGAATAAATAATAGATTTTAGTTTTTGAAAATAAGCTTTGAAATTTTCATCATCATCATTTAAATTTCCTTCCCCTTGAAGCCAGAATGTAGCAACTACTAGTCCATCCTCTCCCATAGCTAATTTACACCTTCTAACTGCTTCTTTATAGTAATGGGTGTCTGGAGTCCATTGACTAATCTTAGTTCCTCCTCTTGCATTGACTACCATCCCAAGAGGGATTATAGTTTTAGAACGAGTTATTTCTTCAGCAAATGAATAACCCAAATTAAATCTTTGCATTCGAGCATTTTTACGTATTGATGAGTGAATATTAAGTGGACTTTTTAGTGGTATCCATTGGTTGAGACTGTCAAAAAGAAATGCATTTTCTACAACCTCCATATCACCCTTAACCATTGGTGCTCTTCCTGACATATTAGATTGACCAATGAGTAAAATAATTTTTTTAGGCTTTACTCTTTCAATCTGTGCCTTTCCAATCTTGGAGAAAAGTAAAGTTAGGGTTGAAAAAAGTATATAAACTGAAATTATGTTTTTCAATTTGATATTTTTTGAAAAACAAAACATTATTAAAAATGATTATTCAACTTATTTTGATTATCATCTTTTAAAATTTGGAAACTATCAAAAAGTCTTCCAGTTGGTGTGAAGGAATTATATCTCAGTAAATTTCCATCAATTGAAATGTGCTGAAATAATTGAATTTGCTCTCCCGCCTTTTCTCTTTTAGCTCCAAATTCGTCCCAACCTTTTTCATTTATTGAGTACATTTTTGCACCACTGACAGATACAACATAGACAGGACCTTTAACAATTTTAGATTTACCGTCTCTTTCCAGTTGATTTGGATTTTCATAAACAGCTCCTCTTGCGTATGTATGGTCGTGACCCTGCAGGGCTAGATCAACCTGGTATTGATCAAACAATGGCTTCCAATGCTTTCTCAATTCAGAATTATCTCTTCCAGTTGAGGCCGAAAAAATGGGGTGGTGGTATGTAACAACAGTCCATTTTTTATCATTTTCAGCTAAAACCTTTTTCAGCCATTTGGCTTGAAGCTTTATTTTGACATTACTATTAAGTGCTATAACTTTTAGATTAGGATAATCTATATAGTAACAGGTTTCCTCCAAACTCTTTGGACCATTTTTAGGTAAGGAGAATTGTGGTCGCCATTGAAGAGAGAGGATACGACCAAGCCCTTGCTGATCTGAGTCAGTTCTTTGGTATTCATGATTTCCTGGAACTGCAATGGCAGGAATCTCAGAATGAATAAAGCTTCCTGCGGCAAACCATTCATTCCACTCACTCTCACTGTGAGCTTTATCAACTAAATCTCCAGCGTGAATAAAAAAATCGGCATCTGGAGCCACTTTGTAAGCTTTTCGAATTACTCTTGACCAAAGATCCAGAATATAATTTTGAGCGTCACCTACATATAAAAAGGAAATAGGACTTTCCTTATCGTTTGCAGTTGTAAATTGATGCCATTCACTTTTAAATTTATTATTACCAACTCTATAAGCATAGAGAGTATTTGGTTTGAGACCTTCAATTTTTACTTCAAAAAAACTTGATTCAAATCCATCAAAACTTGCACCTTCAGTATTTAATAATGTTCTTTTAGCATATTGTCGAATTTTTTTTCTCGTAAATTTAGGTCCATCTCCAGCAATTGCAATTTCTACATAACCTGTCTTATTTAGAGGCTGAGTTCTCCAATTTATTCCAATTGAGGTGGCAGGATCTTTCGTCGCACTTAAAATTACATGGTCAGGAAAATCATCTGGTGCAGCCCAAGCTTTTATAATGGAATCTAGTTGGTTTAGATTTATTTGAGCAAATATTTGATGCTGCTGAAAACCTATTAAAATTATGCCGATAAATAGTTTAATGGAAAGTGAAAAAAAATGGCCTTTAATATTAATTATCATTTTTTATTTTTTAATCATACCATATTAATTCAATCGATTAAATACAATTTAACTTTAAATATTTAATTTATTTGGTCAGGGGACCAATAGATAATTAAATCCTAAAAACTTGCAATATCAATATCTTTATATAAAATTTCCATATTCCTGTTAGAATGAAGCTGGATTCCAACAGGCCCGTTAAGATTTCCTTCCTCAAGTTCATAATCCATAACAAAAACTCCATTAAACCAAACACGATACTTATTCTCTATTGCTTCAGCTTCCATTTGATTCCAGTCTTCCATTTTCAATAAATCCGCAACTTTTATTGCTTCTTTAGGATAACCCTTCTTAGGTATATAAGGTGATCCGGTCATATCTCTTTTTAATGAACCTGAGACCCCAATCTGAATTTGAGGGTTAAATTCGTCGCTACCTCGCATAAAAACACCAGAGTCAATATTCCCATCAACAAACTTAAATTTAAGACGAACTCTAAAATTTTTGAATTCATCTCTGGTCCAAAGTGTAGATCCTTTCTCTTCAGGTCCACTTTTGACTCTTAAATTACCATCTTCAATTGACCACCATATGTTATCATTATTATTTACCTCACTAACTATGGTTCCCTTTTTTTCACCTCTACGAGTTTTTATTATCCAATTAGATAAATCACTTCCATCGAAATAGCTTTTATACATATCTTCTGTAAAAGTGAATTCCTTAATTTTTTCTGCTTTTAAAACTGACCCACTATGAATTAACATTCTATGGTTGAAAGTTGTTGACTCTCCCTTATTGAGTGAAAAATTTAAAACCTCTTCCCCTTTAGAGAATACTTTTTGACCTAATGGATTTGCTGAGAAAAGACCATAATCTCTGGCATGCCAGTAGGTTGGATAACCAACGTTGTTTGGATGGTCTATAATAGTAATTGATACAGGCTCATCATCCATACTGCTATATAATTTTACCCATTCTGATCTTGTACCCCAAACTTCATTTCCCTCCAGTCCTCTACTACTTAAGTAGTTTCCATTTACTCCAGTGTTATCTAAAACTTTGACCTCGGTTGGGTTTCCCTGTGCATCAACAAATATTGCTGGTTTCTTAGATGGTAATTCCATTGCGCGAGTAACTCGGACTCCAAAAACTCCTTCTTTATTGTCATCAAAAGACACATCAGTAATGGCTACAAGATTTGTCCTCCTATCAATTATCCTTGTGTCCCCTTTTTGAGAAAAAACAAAAACTGTAGTTTCCTCAAGAATTGGATCACCATTAATTGTCTGCCATTCACTTTTTGTTTTTATACTTCCATTTTCTTCACTTATATCAACTATTTCTGAATGTACTATTTTACCATAATTTTCGATTTTTTCTTTAGGAATAGCATCTGAATTATTCCAAAAATCAAGGCCATTAACATCACCGTAATTAAACCAATGCCCCATATGATGAGGATGATCTACCCTTTCTCCTGGTTTTGGATCAATTGGAAAGCCTCTTGTTAAAGTTTTCCCACTTGATGTTATTAATGGGAATAGAACTGGCTTTGGTAATGACTTATCATATATATAGCTGGTGAAATGTGCCCCGTTAATTTTTACGTCAACTTTATTATTAACTGTATCGCTAATAAAAACTACCGAAGACTCATTATCCCCGGTAGTTTTTGGTTGGCCTTCACAATTACTCATGGTAATTGAGAGAATTGAAATTAAAAATAATATCCTAATCATGACAAAAGATTAGTATTGGAATACTTTTCCTCCAGCTAAGACATCTTGATTTTTTTCATCAAAAGTAGCTTTTAGTCCGGTTCTCATTGAAGCTGTAGTCATTATATTGGCAATTGAGTGATTATAACCAACTTCAACAGGAGCATTTGTTTTCTCTCTACTTCTTATGCACTCCATCCAATTTAACATGTGATTAGAAGTCATATTATCTACCCCAGTATTAGCAGATGTTACAACTTTAGTTTTAATATCGGATAATGAAAACTCATCTAGCTGATTAGGCTTCATATTCATTGCTTTTGAGTGTCGCTCAGATAGTCCACCATTTGGAGTTACTTTATTTGTCTTCATATTAAGTTCTCCTCCGTTTGAGTAATAGATTTCTTTTGTGCCACCCGCTGAATTAGTAAATCTAGAGGAATAAACAACTTGGAATCCAGATGAAAGGTCATTTAATGGACCATAATCAAATACTGCTGTCATTGTATCGAAGTTAGTTCTACCATCTTTCCATAAATAAATTCCGCCGTTAGCTGCAACACTCCTTGGATGAGCAAGCCCAGAGAACCAATGGACTGTATCTATTTGATGAGCCATCCATTGTCCAGGTATACCTGAAGAAAAAGGCCAGAATAGACGGTACTCAAGATACTTTCTTGGATCCCATTTCTCATAAGGGCGGTTCATAAGGTATCTTTTCCAGTCTGTATCAGATTCTTTAATATCTTTTACTTTGTTAGGGTAAACTCTCCACCTTCCAGGTTGATTAACATTCCAAGTCATTTCAACCATAACGACATCACCAAATGCTCCAGATTTTATATATTTTTCTGCAGCATGATAGTTCTTTCCACTCCTTCTTTGAGATCCAACTTGAAGCACTATACCTGCATCATTTGCAGCTTTAAGCCCTACACGTGCATCGGCCATTGTTTCTGCAAAAGGTTTTTCGACATATACATCTTTTTTTGCATTTGCAGCCTCTACTGTATGAAGAGCATGCTGGAAATCAGCAGTAGAAATAATCACTGCATCAATTTTATTTTTATCATACATTTCTTCATTGTTTCTCCAGGTTTTTATTTTATTACCTGTTTTCTCCTCAAGAAATGCTTTTCCATCCTCTCTTCGTTTGTTCCAGATATCTGAAACTCCTACTATTTGGCAATTTTGATTTTTAGCATGATTTTGAAAAGCAGGAATTAATGAGCCTTTTGCTCTACTAGAAAAACCTACAATTCCAACATTGATTCGATCATTTGAGCCAATAATTCTTCTGTAGCTAGCAGCGCTCATTGGACTTGAAGCTGCGCTGACTCCACTAATTCCTGAAATAACTCCAGCGGATAATAGTGAAGCATCTTTGATAAATTTTCTTCTGTTTGAATACATTTTATTTCGATTTAATATTATTTTTTAAGTGTGCGTACACGGAGTAACTTCAAAAGTATGATTTTTTTTAAATTAATTATTAAGTTACATCACCTTTTTGGCAATAATTTTAATAGAGAACCTATCGAACTTTGTTATTTGTTCCATTAAGGGCATTTAATGCGTGGTTAAGCACTCTAACTACGTATTTATTTGGATCATTTTTTACAAGGTTTTTGGACTCACTCTCAAGATTTTGAATAGCATAATTAAAATCGTCAGTAACCAGGGCCGATTGAAGTCTTGTCCATTCATTATCAGCTGCTAAACCTTCAGCAATTTTTTTTAATATATTTTTTGTTTTAATACCAAATTTTAAAAGAGCTCTTCCAGCAGCTATAGAAACATTTAGAACTTGATCCTCCCGGAGTGTTCTTTGCAAAAGAGAAATCGTCTTATCACTAACTTTGAATTTCAAATTATATAATCCTATAGCTGCCTGATACCTAATAGCTTCATTAGGGTGCTTCAAGCAATTTTGTAAAAATTTTTCATTATTTGAAGAGGACGTTAACATCAAATCATTATAGAATGAAGAATCTTCCCTTAAAATTTGATAGATAGGTTTGTTTTTAGATTTTTCCCAATCTCTAATAATTGCCTCTGGAATTAGTCCTACATCAAGAATATTGTACATCCATTGATTGTGAGCTTTTCTTAATTCAATCAATTTAGACTGATAATCAGGATTTTTTGCCAAATCATTAAATTCAAATGGATCTTTCTCCAAATCAAATAATGACTCTTTAGGTTTCACAGGTGCAACTAACTGTTGTGCTTCTTTACTAAGGTTTCCAGTTTTTTTAGCCTTTCGAAGTTCCGTCATTAATGGGCCACTTTCAGGGGTATTCATAAATTGAATAAAGGGTTTATTGGGCTCGTAATACCTCAAGTATTTGAATTTTTTTGTTCTTAACCCTCTTTGCATGTCATAACGCTCATCCATTCTTCCTCTTGCAACGTGAACATATTCAGGCTCAGGGATCAACTCTTTACCAAGAAACGCATTTCCCTGCATAGTCTTGGGAATTTTTGCATCAGCAAGCTTTAGAACAGTTGGTGCTAAATCAATAAAACTAACCAGTCGATCAATTTCACTTCCAGGTTTAGCAGGATATAATTTTTTAAAGGTCTCAGGAATATATATAATAAGAGGTACTCTAACACCAGTATCAAAAAGCCATCGTTTGTGTCGAGGTAATCCAGTTCCGTGATCTGAATAAAAGAAAATGATTGTATTTTCACTTTCCCCTTCATCCTCCAATTCTTGGATTAAATCATTGACAACCCGATCCATTGAAGCAATATTATCATAATGCCTTGATAATAATTCTCTTATCATTGGGGTGTCGGGATAATATGGGGGGACATCAACATGTTCGGGGTCGATTCGAAGCTGATTAGGAAGGTCCTTTGTGTTTTGATCATGTTTCTGTTTACTGTTTATGCAACTCTCATGGGTCATTGTTAAATTAAAGATTGAAAAGAAGGGTGTTTCCTTTT
>MDTE01012527.1_pt1 | contig 14435 bp, 13 predicted proteins | sample 811231 | NCBI WGS metagenome assembly MDTE01 (sample SAMN05326651, study PRJNA326480) | marine metagenome | isolation source: seawater | place: Indian Ocean: Red Sea | collected 2010 | reverse complement strand
TTTATTATGCAACTAACGAAAAAAACTTGTTAGAGTCAATTAATTCAATTAAAAAAAGTAATCAAATTAACTTTGGTAAATATATATTTAAAGGAAATTCTAAAAAAAATTTTGATAATATTTTAAAAAAACTAGTCGTATAGATTTTATGAGATTGTGGACTAAATATACTTTAAAAAAGGGACTATCAAAAAAATTTCAGCAAAAAAAACATGCTACTTTTGAAGACTTTGAAAAAGCTATGGGAGGATACGAGTCAAATGAGTATTATTCAAACATTAGGGTTTTTTTTGATAGATATTTTGATGAAAGAAAAAAAATATGGGATAATTTTTTAAACAAAAATTTAAATAAAAATCAAACTATTTTATCACTTGCTACTGGCAGAGGCATAAATGAACTTAAACTTATAAATGAAAAATTTAATATTACTTGTTCAGACTTGAAAGTTCCAGAGTGTTTCAATGCTTCCAAAAATATTTTTGGCGATTTTAAATATATTGAAAAAAATATTTTACAAAGTTCATCAGAAGTTAAATATGATTGTATTATGGTTTTTAGTTTAATACATATTTTTTCTTCAGAAGAGTTAAAAGTTTTTTTTAATAATGTTTCTGATAGTTTAAATGAAAAAGGGAGTCTTTTATTAGATTTTGGAGGTGCTGAAGACAATTTATACTCATTCTTTTATCATGATTTTTATTTAAAAATTGAAGCAGTATTAATTCAGTTCTTTGGAAAATTATTTAAAAATCCTTATGATATTATCACAAGACACCATGGATACCGTCATAAGAATAATGAAATTTTTGAGATCGCAAAATTAAACGGTTTTAAACTAGTTACTTTTGAACAAAACGATCATAAGACCGAATTTGAGAGAAGTAAAATTATTTCCTTATTAATTAAAAAAATTCCTTTTATACGATACTTTTTTTATTTTTTAGGAAAAAAATTGCCCTTTTTAAGAATGGCAAAATTTGAAAAAATTGCAAATGTTTAAACAAAAACCATTAGTTATTTGTGGGCACCCTAGGTCTGGCTCACATTTTTTATTTAATTCAATAAGACTAAATTCAAAAAATTTTGACTTCCCAGTATCAAGTAAAGATTTTTTCTATTCATCGATAGAGCATATTTTATTACCCGGTGATGAAAAAATTGCAAAAGAGTGGATCAAGTGGTTTAAAAAAGTAGAAAAAGATAAAAAAAATCCTATCCTTAGAACAAATTGTTTGCCTGAGGATCTGAAAGCGTTTGTAAAAATATTTCCAAAAAATAAACTGCAAGTAAAAATTATAGATTATATATTAAAAAAGGGTATATTTGTTTATATTGATAGAGATCCTTTCGATACATTTTTATCGTGGTATAAATATGCAAAAAGTGGCGGTGTAATAACTATGAATGCAGCATCTATGAGACTCGAAACAACAAATTTAGATGAATTTCATCTTATTCCAAATTTAACAAAGTTACCGCATAGAGATTTCAAGAAATATGATCTTAGAACAATAGATTTATTGGCCAATCATAATATTCTATGGAAAATGTTCATGAAGAAAGAAAAAAATGGCTATTATTTGACTTATGAAAATTTAAAACATCATTATCAAATCACCCTAAAAAAACTATTTATTTTTTTAGATAAAAATTTCAAATACCAAAATACAAAAGATAAATTTTTAAAGGTTTCATCCCAAAAGGAAGCACAATTCAATAAAAAAGCTCTAAAATTACTAAAATACACACCATTTAAAAGTTTAAAAGAGAAGATTTTACAGAAAGCTTACGGGAGTCCTTCCCCTCTTTTAAAATATGAAAAAGTTTCTTATAGAAACTACAAAAAAACTTTTATTAAAATTTATAAATCGTCATATAAAATTAACAAAGGAGGAAAATAAATATGAAAATAACTGTAATTGGAGGAAGTGGCTTTTTAGGATCGCACGTGGCAGATCAGTTATCAAAGGCCGGACACGACGTAACAATCTTTGACAAAGTTAACTCAAAATGGAAAAGAAAAGATCAGAAAATAGTTTTAGGCGATATAATGAACTCAAAAGATCTTGAAAAGGTAATTTCGAAATCCAAAATAGTGTACCATTTTGCTGCGTTAGGTGATATTGACGATACAGTAAAAAAACCAATCGAAACTGCAAAAGTAAATATAATTGGAACCTTGAATGTACTTGAACTTTGCAAAAAATATAAAGTTAAGAGATTAATTTTTGCAAGCACAATATACGTTTATAGTACTAACGGTAATTTCTACAAATGTAGCAAACAATCCTCTGAAAGTTTTATCGAAGAGTATAATAAACAATATAATTTAGAATATACTATCCTTAGATATGGGTCTATTTATGGACCAAGATCAAATACTTCAAATGGTATATATAGGATTGTAGACTCGGCAATCAAAAATAAACAAATAGTTTACGAGGGCCATAAAGACTCAAGAAGAGAGTATATACATGTTGAGGATGCCGCAATAGCTAGTGTCAAAACACTTGATGATGAATTTAAAAATCAAAATTTAATAATTACTGGTCAACAATCTTATAAAGTAGAAAATGTTTTAAAAATGTTGTCAGAGATTGTTGGAATTAAAAAAATTAAATTTAAGAAAACTAAAGCAGAAGGTCACTATGTAATGACCCCATATAATTATCAACCAAAAATAGCTAAAAAATTTACGCAAAATATTTATTATGATTTTGGCCAAGGATTAATGCAATTAATTGAGGAAATAAAAAATAAAAAATGAAAAACTTGATTAAGGCTTTTCTCAAAAAAATTACATATTTAATAGTATCAATTATCCAAAAATTTAAAGTTGGAGTATATTTTTTGGAAGTTTTAAATATTAATATTTCAAATATAATTTTAAAATCTCCAGAAAAAAAAACTAATTTAAAATTTTACTGTCCAAATAGAGTTAATAAATTTAGAATAGAGTCTTTTTTTACAAAAGAACCAGAGACACTTGACTGGATTAATAGTTTTAAAAATAATTCTGTATTTTTCGATATCGGTGCAAATATTGGTCTTTACTCGTGTTATGCAGCAGATCAAAGAAATTGCAAAGTTATTGCATTTGAACCATCTGTTTTTAATTTAGAACTTTTGTCAAAAAATGTTTATTTAAATTCCTTATCTAAAAATGTAACTATAGTCCCAATCCCAATGAGCAATGAAACTAAAGTAGCTGAATTTAATATGAGTAATACTACACCCGGTGGTGCTATCTCAACATTTGGAGAGAACTACATACACGATGGATCAGAAATGAATAAAGTTTTTAAATATAATATACCTGGGACCAACATAGATAATGCAATAAACTTTTTTAAATTACCTAAACCAGACTATATAAAAATTGATGTCGATGGTATTGAACATCTTATATTAGAGGGAATAACAAATACTTTTCAGAACGTAAAAAGTATTTTAGTTGAGGTAAATGATAAATTTGAGAAGCAAAGTAAAAATGTTAAAAAAATTTTAGAAAATAATGGTTTTGTAATGAAATTAAAGTTGCAATCAGATATCGTGGCTTCATCGACAAATACGAAAGTAACATCAATTTATAATCAAATTTGGGAAAAACGATAAAATGATATCTAATCATTTATTTAAAATTAAAAGGACTTCAAACTATGATTTTATTAACAGATCTAAATTCTATAGACTTGATAGAAATGAAAGAAATTTTCCTTTTCCAAAAAATGTAATAAAGAACTTATATAAGTCTATTTCAGATTACTCACTTCAAGCGTATCCAGGGGATAAAATAAATTTAATCTCATACATTGCTAAATTAGAAAAACTAAATAAGAGGTTTATTGAGATAATACCAGGATCTGATACAGCAATTAAATATATTTTTGAAATCTTTTCATTTAAAAAAAGTAAATTTACCTCAATTTATCCAACCTATGGAATGTTAGAAGTTTATTCAAAAATATATCGCTCAAAATTATTTAAAGTTAATTTAAATAAAGAAAATTTTTCAACAAAGGTTTTTTTCAAAAAAGGGATAAGTTGGATTTATATTGCAAATCCAAACCAACCAGATGGAAAGATTATTTCATTAAAAAAGATAAAAAAAATAATTCAAATAGCCCAGAAAAAAAAAATTTTTGTAGTTATTGATGAGGCTTACATAAGTTTTAGCAGACAGGGTTCTATAGCTAAATTTGTAAAAAAATTTAATAATCTAGTAGTTCTTAAGACTTTTTCCAAATCAGTTGGCTTAGCAGGTTTGAGGATTGGATATTTAATAGCAAGTCCAAAGTTTATCCAGGCAATAAATACTGTGAGACCAATATTTGATGTATCTTCATTATCAATAAAAATAGCCGAATACTTTCTTAAAAATAAAAAAATAAATGAAAAATATATAACAGAAGTCTCTAAAACTAAAAATTATATGATACAGGAATGCAAAAAAAGAAATTTGGAGTATATAAATACACAAGCTAATTTTTTCTATATTAAGATTAAAAAAAATAAGATAAAAAAATTACACAAAACTCTGTTAAAAAATAATATTTTAGTTAGATCTAACCTGTTAGGGAATTTTAAATATATTGATGGTACTATTAGAGTTACATTAGGAGAAAAAAAAATAATGAAGAAATTATTCAAAATTATAGATAGGGTAAAATTTAAATGATTTGTGCATTAGTTATAGGTAGAGCAGGTAGTAAAGGTTTTAAAAATAAAAATTTAAAAGAAGTTCTTGGAAAAAAAATTTGTGAATATCCAATTTTAGCTGCGAAAAATTCAAAGAACGTTGATGAAATATTTATTTCCACAGATTGCCCAGAGATTAAAAAGATTGGTATAGATCACGGAGCAAAGATAATTGATCGACCAAAAAATTTGGCAACAGACCAAGCTTTGGGTGAGGAGGTTTTCAGACATGGATTTAATGAAATAAAAAAACTTTATAAAAATCCTCAAAAAAAAATTGAAATGATGGTACTTCTTTTTGCAAACGCGCCCACACTAACAACGGAGATGATAGATAAAGGCATCGAAATCCTTCATAATGATAAAGAAGCCGACTCAGCTATTAGTACATCCGTTTACAATATGTGGAGTCCTTTAAGAGCAAGAAAACTAGACAATAAAAATTTTCTTAGACCATTTGTTAAATTTGAATATTTTGGTGATCCAAAAACTTTAAACTGTGACAGAGACTCACAGGGGGATGTATATTATGCAGATATGTCAGTATCTGTTGTAAGATCCAGCTGTCTTGAAAATCTCGATGAGGGACTGTTGCCCCAGAAATGGATGGGCAATAAAATAAGACCAATAAAATCTTGGGGAGGGTGTGATGTTGATTATGAATGGCAAATTCCTTCAGTGGAATATTGGTTAAAAAAAAATAAAGTTAATTATGAAGATTGATAAAAGATCACCAACAGCATACGACAAAAGCCTTAGTTTCCTTAATTTTAAATCAACTCAGAGCCAAGAAGGTAAGTCACTTGTTTTAAATAAAATTAAAAAGGTTTTATTCAATAAAAAGGAAGTCAATAAATTGAATAAAAAACAAAAAGAAATTATTAAATATTTAAAATCTGATTTATATTTAAATACCAAGAGTGATAGAGCAAGGTTTAAACTTACTCCGAATATTTCCAAAGAAATTTCTTTCTTAGAGGAAAAAGATATACTTAGATATCTAATTCACAGATATAGATACGATATTTACCCTGTAATGAATATTATGGATGATTATCCACCATATTTACAAATTGAGCCTACATCTTTTTGTAATTATAGATGTGTTTTTTGTTTTCAATCAAATAAAAGTTTTTCAAAAAAATCAAGTGGATATATGGGGCATATGGAATTGGACACATTTAAGAGAACTGTTGACCAAGCAGAGGGAAATATAGAATTTATATCTTTAGCCTCTAGAGGTGAACCTATGGTTGCTAGGAAAATAGAAAAAATGCTCGAATATGCAAACGGAAAATTTCTTAATCTTAAAATTAATACAAATGCATCTGTTCTAGATGAAAAAAAATGCCACTCTATTTTGTCAAATAACGTTAAAACTTTAGTATTCTCTGCAGATGCAGCCAGTGAAAGTTTATATAGTAAGCTAAGAGTGAACGGTGAATTAAATAAAGTTTTATCAAATATAAAGTTATTTAAAAAAATTAAAGAACTTCACTATCCAAAATCGAAAATTATAACAAGAGTTTCTGGTGTCAAAGTAAGTAAAATGCAAAACTTTAAATCAATGGAAAAATTTTGGGGCACACTTGTAGACCAGGTTGCATTTGTAGATTATTGCCCTTGGGAAAATGTTTATGTAACCAAAAAAAATGATATAGCAAAACCATGTTCTGAACTTTGGAGAAGAATGTATGTTTGGTGGGATGGTAAAACTAATCCATGCGAGGTAGATTATAAATCTAAACTTAGCGCTGGAAATATATTTAATAGTAATATTTCTAAGATTTGGAAATCTAAAAATTATAACTTTTTAAGAAAAAAACATTTACTAGGTAATCGTTCAGAAATTGATCCATGTAATAAATGTTTCTCAGTTTAATAAAATGTTCATAAAAAGAAATTTACATCTAAGAAATATTAAAAGATTTAGAGTTTCAGAGGGCAGGGACCTTGAAAAGGGACTTAGACTTGATAGAAATGAAAAAGTAGATAATTGGCCTCCAGATTTTATATCTAAAGTCCTTAAGTCTAAACCTAAAGGATTTTTTAGTATGTATCCAGAGATAGATCCACTTTATAAAAAGTTAGCTAATTATTTAAAAGTTGACGTCAGTCAAATTTTAATAAATTCAGGCATAGACGGAGCAATAAAAAATATTTATTCAGTTTTAACAGAACCCAATGATAATGTTGCTGTCTTCTCCCCAACTTATTTAATGTATGAGGTATACTCAAGTATTTTTAAAGTAAATCTTTTCCCTTTAACTTATTCAAATGATTATAAATTAAAAGAAGATGAACTAAATAACTTTTTAAATTCAGATCCAAAAATACTATTTTTACCAAACCCTAATCAACCAATTGAAAGCTCATTAAGTTTAAATGAGTTAAGAGAGACAGCTAGTAAGTGTAAAAATAAAAATTGCTTACTGGTAATCGATGAGGCGTATAATTTATTTGGAGCAGATACTGGTTTACCATTATTAAAAGAATTTAATAATGTTATAATTTTAAGAACCTTCTCCAAAGCTTTTGGGGTACCTTCAATAAGAACTGGTTATACAATCTCAACAAAAGAAAATATGGAAATAATTTCAAAAATGCGTATGGCACATGAGCAAAGCTCCTTAAGTATCGCTGTAGCTGAATATTTATTAGATAATTTTGACATAGTTGATGATTACGTCAATAAAATTAAAAATTCAAGAGATGGCACCTTAAAAGAACTTCAGAATTTAGGTTTTGAGGCTAGAGGAAAACACGGTAATTACATTTTTATAAAATTTAGAGAAAAGTCTATAGCAAAAGAAGTAGTTGAAAAGTTAAAGCAAAAACTAATTTATGTTAAGGGTCCCTACAAAGCTCCTTATGATAACTGCATTTGTATTACGGTTGGCGTGGAAGAAAAAATGAAAAGCTTTATTGATGAAATTAAAATCTTAAAAAAAAATATCTTAAATAAATAATCAATTAATGAAAAAAATAATTATAACAGGTGGTCTGGGGTACCTCGGATCTAATATAGCAAAAAGATTAATCAAAGAGGGTTTTGAAGTAATTATATTAGATAATTTTTTAAGTAATACTTGTAATAAGGTTTTAAGATCAAAAATTATAAAATGTGATATCACCAACTATGATAAATTAAAAAAAATTAAACAAAAAAATATTTATGCTGTTTTACATTTAGCAGCACAATCCTCTGGTCCAAAATCTATAGAAAATCCTGATTTAGATGTAAAATTGAATATTTTAGGAACGGTTAATGTATTAAAATTTTGTAAGGAAAATAAAATTAAAAAATTTATTTTTGCATCTTCATTTACTGTTTACGGTGATCCAAAAAGTTCCGTTATGCTTAAAGAGAGTGATGAATGTAGACCAAAGTCTTTATATGGAATTTCAAAATATACTTGCGAGCAATACATAAAAATATTATGTAAAAAATATTCCATAAATTGGATTATTTTAAGAATGTTTAATGTATATGGTCCCGGACAAGATCTTAACAGAAAAGACCAAGGAATTGTTTCGATATATTTAAGCTATATAAAAGATGGAAATTATTTACCAGTTAAAGGTAGTCTCAAAAGATTTAGAGATTTAATTTATTTAGACGACGTTGTATCTGCTTGGATTACATGTCTTAAAAAGAATAAAATAAAAAATCAAATATTTAATCTCGGTTCTGGAAAGAAGACTTACATTGGAGATCTCATAAATGAAATTATTAAAATTTATGACAAAAAAGGCAAAGTAAGAATAAAACAAATCGAGCCTACACACGGGGACATCAAAGGTTGTTATGCAAATATATCTCTTATTAAAAAAAAGCTAAATTTTTATCCAAAATTTTCCCTAAAACGAGGTCTTGATCTATTTAAAAGTTGGGCTGATAAAAAATAAAAAACAAACAAGTGAATATTGGCAATCAACAGCTAAGTCTTGCAAAGAAAAGTTCAGACTATATAAAAGAACTTTCAAAAGACAATATTGATACTGGCGTAAGTCCATTTTCTTACTTTTCATGCTGGGCAGAGTCTCTAGGTCGTTGTAAAATCTTACAGCTGCAGGGAAACTTAAAATTTTTATACCTTGTAAAAATAATAATAAAAGAATTATGGGGCTCTTATAACCATTCTAGCTATGAACTTATTAATAATCAAAAATTAAAAAATTTTTCTAAAATCATTATTACTTCAGGTTATAAAAAAAATTTTTTAAAAAATGGTTCAATTTTCGATAGTTATTTTAAAACTAATTCAAGAGAGATTAAGGACACTCTTTGGTTTGTTATATATTTTGATAAAAAAGAACCAAATAAAATAGATAAAAATATTATACTTATTAAAAAAAGTGATAATAAAATAAATTTTAAAAATTTTTTAAAAATATTTAATAGCATAATTTTTGATAAATCAAAACTTAAACAAAAACTTTTTTCTATGAACTCTAACACTTTTCTTGGACAAACTTTTTTGAAATTAATTGATAAATATTTGATGTCAAAAAACCTAAAATCCGTCATTATGCCTTATGAGGGTCAGCCGTTTCAGCAAATGATATTTACATTTTTACACAATCAAAATAAAAAAGTAAAAACTATAGGCTATGTTCATGATGTTAACCCTATCAATTTGCATTATCAATTTAGAAAAGGTTCACCTTTAAAATTATTTGTTCATTCTACAAGTCATATTGAGTATTTTTCAAAATATTTGAATTGGCCAAAAAAAAGATTAAAATTAATACCTTCATTAAGTTTTCGTAAAAATAAAAATCCTGAAATTGCTGATGGAATGATATTGTTACCTGATGTTATATATAACCAAAAAAAAATTATAACACTTTTTGAAAAATTTTTAAATTTATCTCAAGAAAGAAGTATTATTAAACCCCAAGTAAGAATTCATCCAAGATCTTTTAGAATTGATACACAGCTTAAATTAAAATCGTCACTAGAATCATTATTAAATAGGTATAAAAGAAAGTTTAGTAGAAAAAAATTAAAGAAAAAAACTATTATTGTTATCGGAGAAAGCTCAGCGGTAGTTTTAGGACTTGAGAAGGGTATGAATATTATACATATCTGCTTTGATCCAATATTTCAGTCTTTTTCAAATAAGATTTGGCCAAGTATTATTGTAAATAATATGGCAGAAAATATTTTTACTTACAAATTAAAGGTTAAGGGAAAAGCCTTAAGACTTGGTAATGAAACAAAAATGTTAACAAAATATTTCGGCATTTAGATACGTTTGAAAAAAACAACTTTTGTCTTTTATCAAATTATGTGTATAAATCTTATTAATTATGGGAATTAAAGTACTCTTTATATATCCAAATACATATGGAATGAATATGTTGCCACCGGCAATAGCAACATTTGCTTCTATACTAAAAAAAGAGGGTCACAAAGTAGAAGTTTTTGATACCACCTATTATTCTACAGATCATGGAAATAATTCTGATGGATCTAAAGAGGAAGGTCTAAACGTAGTTCCATTTTCCCTGGAGATGCAAAAAAGAGGCCTAGTTCCTAAAACAACTAAGTGGGAAGATGATATTAAAATTCAATTAGATAAATTTAATCCAGATTTAATCGCTTTATCAAGCACAGAAGACATGTGGGAACTTGGTGTAAAATTATTGAGAGAGATCAAATATTATATAAAGAAAAACAATGTTCCAGTAATTGCAGGTGGTGTTTTTCCAACATTCGCACCTGACATTTGTATTGAAGATGAAAATGTTGATCTTGTTTGTGTTGGAGAAGGAGAAAACGCTCTTATTGATTTGTGTAAAAAAATTGAGACAGGAGAAGATTACTCTGACGTAACAAATTTATGGGTTAAGAAAGATGGAAAAGTTATTAAAAAAAATTCTATAACAAAACCTGTAGATATAAATAAAAATCCTATTATCGACACAACAATATTTGAGGAAAAAAGACTCTATAGACCTATGGCAGGAAAGGTTTACAAAATGTTTCCTGTTGAAACAATTAGAGGATGTCCATTTACATGTAAATTTTGTAACTCACCTGACCAACATAGACTTTATAAAGGGATAGGTGCGAATTTTTATAGAAAAAAAAGAATGGATTTAGTTCATAAAGAGTTAAAACACTTTAAGGAGGTTCACAAAGTTGAATATATGTATTTCTGGGCGGACACATTTCTTGGAATGAGTAAACGAGAACTCGATGAATTTTGCGAAGTTTACTCAGATATAAAATTGCCTTTCTGGATGCAAACAAGACCTGAAACTGTGACTGAGGAAAACATATCTAAGTTATCTAAAGTGGGTCTTCATAGAATCTCGTTTGGAGTTGAACATGGAAATGAAGAATTTAGGGCAAGAATTTTGGACAGAAGATGGAAAAATACGGATATAATTGAAAGATTGAAAATCCCGCATAAATTTGGAGTATGTTTTAGTGTTAACAACATTACTGGTTTTCCAACAGAAACAAAAAAATTAGCTTTTGATACAATTGAATTAAATAGACATATTGAGGCTGACAACGCAAACATTTATAGTTTTGTACCTTTCCACGGAACTCCATTAAGAAAAATGTGTGAAGATCTAGGTTTAATTGATCATAAAACAATCACAAAATGCAATACCATGTCTAGCCAACTTAACATGCCCCAGTATCCACCACATGAAATTGACGCAATAAAGAAATGTTTTAGTTTGTATGTAAAGTTTCCAAAAAACAGGTGGAAAGAAATTGAGAAAGCAGAAAAAAATGATACTGAAGGTAATAGAATTTATAAAGAATTAAAGCAAGAGTATATTGAAACTTATATGCCAAAACCAGATGCTGATCCACATGGTGGAATAGAAGCCTTTGAAAAAGTTGAAAACCCATATTGTGGTATCCCCGATGAAATGCCTAAAGATATTAAAAAGGGATATACAGACGAGATGGTTTAGAAGAAATTTTAAATCTATTTACTTCAAAAAAATATAAAAAATTAACCGAAGTTAGTTGACTAAATTTAAACACGATGTTAATTAGCAATCGTACTGAGATGCATGGTGGGAAATCAGTGTGGAATTCACTAGCTGTACCTGCAACCGTAAAGTCGGAGCGCCACCCAGTATAGTCCGCTGTTGAATGAAGGCCAGGAAAAGTCTAGTTCTACAAATTTGCAGTGGCAAAAAAGGTTTAAGTTAATACTAAGAAAAAAGGTTGCTACATGCGAAAAATTATTAAAATATTTTTTTCAGCTTTAATAATACTCATATGCTTTAACAAAGCATATTCCAAAGATGTACCTGTGATTGTAATTTCACCAGGTAAAAACCCACAGTCTTTAAGCACAGTTGGAAGTACAGTTACTGTTATAGACGGAGAAACAATCAGAAATTCTAATGCAAGTTTTCTTGGTGCGATTATTGACCAAGAGTCCGGAAGCACTAACGCTTTTCAGGATGGAGGCCATGGTACGAATATGGGCATTCAATTGAGAGGTTTAGAAAAGAGATATTCTACAGTTTATATAGATGGAGTAAAAATGTCAGATCCTAGCTCACCAGACAATAGTTTTTATTTTCAAAATATAATGAAGCAGTCTATAGATAGAGTTGAAATATTAAGGGGAAATCAAAGTTCGCTTTACGGGCCAAATGCTATTGGTGGAACAATACATATATTTACAAAAAAAGGAAAACCAGGATTTAGATCAAATACAATGATTGAATCCGGATCAAATGATACGAATAGTATTTATTATTCAGCAGATGGAGGAAACGATAAAGTAAGTTACTATTTAGGTATAAATCGTTTTCTGACTAACGGCATCTCAGCAATGAATGATAATGATGAGAATGATAGCTATGAAAATAAAGGATTACATGGCAGCTTGGATTATAAAATCAGTGAAAATTTAAAGATTGAAAATACATTAAGGTTGGTAAGGGCAAACCTTCAATACGATGCTGTTAGCTCATCCTCAACCGATGTAAATGATGCGAGTAAAAATACAGAGGGCAGTTATTCTTTAAAACTATTACATGACAAAGGAAAATTTAATAATTCATTCAGTTATAACAAAACTTATATAGAGAGAAATACAAAGGAAACTGCAGGCACATTTCAAAATTATTTTGGTTATAGAGATACATTTAATTTTACAGGAACATATAATTTTGATTTAGATAATAGGTTAGTTTATGGTTTTGATTCTGAATTTGATGCAACAAGATATGACGGAGATTACGCTCCATCAGCAACAGGTTGGAGTCAAATATTTTTTGATAAAGCTGCTGACGAACATATTTTCTCACAATATTTTGATTATCAATTTAGACCTACCGAGAAAATATTTGGGACTCTTGGCCTAAGAAGTGATGAACATTCTGCTACTGGAAGGAAACCAAGCGGAAGGGTAACTATGGCTTACAAACTAAATAATAATTCTAAAATCAGATCTTCCTGGGGTTCTGGGGTTAGATTTCCATCTATGTATGATTTGCATTATGCAGACGGTAATACAAATGCTTCAGGCGGTGGCACATATGACGGAGACGGATATAGGGGTCTAAAGGTAGAGGATTTAAACGCTGAAAGAGCAAACAGTTATGATATTGGTTACGAAACATTCTTTAATGATTTAAATTTAAACCTAGATGTAGCTTATTTTTATGTTGAACAAAAAAACCCCCTTAACTCTGATAAAAGAAATAATTGGAAAATGGGAAATACTGTCGGCATTAATTATGCTAAAGGCATAGAGTTAGGACTTCAGTGGAAACCTGAAAATACAAAATTTGGAATAGACTTTGATTACACTTATACCGACTCATATGACTCGAACAATTGTTATGCTGGTTGTACACTTAGCTCAGGAATGAAAGATGCAAAAGTAAGGGTTCCAAGAAATACATTTACGTCAAGTATAAACCACGAAACTTTACCAGGTTTAAAAAACTCTTTGTTGATTAAATATGTAGATGAAACCAGAGATTTTGGTAACGCTAATAATTCCTGGACCGATGTACTCCTTGATGATTATATTACCTTTGGACTATCAAGCAATTATAGAATATCTGAAAATTTTGATTTAACATTCAATGCTATAAATCTATTGGATTCAGAATATGAACAATCATATCAGTATTCACAAATAGGTCGATCTTTTAATTTTGGATTAAAAAGGATACACTAATATCGGATAATGAAAAAAGAATTGAAAATATTCATAAGTATATTTCTTTGCTTAGCAGCTAGCCGTTTTATTCCTCATCCTGGAAATTTTACAAGTTTATTAGCCTTAAGTTTTTATATACCTGTATTTCTTGGACTTAGATATATACCGTTTTTAATTTTATCTTTTGCATTAACTGATTTTGTAATCGGTTACCATAGTTTGACACATTGGACTTGGGGAAGTGTATTTTTAATCGGTTTTTTGCCTCTCTATTTTAAAGGTAGTTTTAAATTAAGAGTTCCAGGTGCATTATCGGGAGCAGTAATATTTTTTTTAATAACTAATCTTGGCGTCTGGTCTACCGGACAATATGGCTACAATTTAGAAGGTTTGATCACTTGTTATACTTTGGCAATACCATTTTTTACTGCTAGCATTGCATCTACTCTACTTTTCTCTTTACTTATAGAGGGAACGTATTATCTATACAAAATAAAATTTTTAAAAACTAAAAAGTCTTAACTTTAATTTTAATGGATAAGAAAAAAATATTAATAATGGGTTTACCCG
>MDTE01093817.1_pt1 | contig 14437 bp, 9 predicted proteins | sample 811231 | NCBI WGS metagenome assembly MDTE01 (sample SAMN05326651, study PRJNA326480) | marine metagenome | isolation source: seawater | place: Indian Ocean: Red Sea | collected 2010 | reverse complement strand
GAGCAGCATGTTCTAAATCAAGCCTATCCGGAATAGTAACTGCCGATTGGCTTGGAGCTATTGCATATTCGGCGAACATACCTGAGGTTGCTTCTGCACTTGCGCAACGTGAGAAAGACCATGTTCTGCAGGCATTACATATACCACAGTGACTAGTGGTATTTAGCGCTACGCGTTCGCCTATGCGACTTGGATCTACCGACTTCCCTACTTCGACAATAACCCCTGAACCTTCGTGCCCTAGAACTTTGGGAGGGGTGGAAGGAAATAATCCCTGTGTTATATGAACATCCGTTCCACAGACACCTACGGTATCAATTTTTACTAAAACCGATTTGTTTGCCTTGGGAATGGACCATTTTTGCGGCAAGCTTGGTGTTACGTTCGAAAATTTTTGTTCACCGTCATCGGTCAACCGTGGTTTCGGAACATTATCCAGAGTGAAATTTGCATTTCCATGCCAAGTCAGTACGCGCAAAAAAAAACCTTTGTGCTCAGCCGTGATTATAAGATAAATAACTGGGCGGGTGTCAGGGTGCTGAGTCAGAGTTATTTGGATGGATTGGCGTCACTTAGATCTATTATTTTGTTCACACAGAAAAGCGGTCAAACGTCGTCGTTTAATATCTGATAAACAGTATCTAGAGAACGTTTTGATTCAAAAGTATTCGTTTTATCGATTCCAGAGAGGATGATGAGTGATTTCCAAAGCGTCCAACCTTTTCCACGCGCCCACGTGTCATCATCTAAATCCATAATAATCCTAAAAGCATCTCGACTATCTTTATCAAACATGGTCCACGCAATCGATAGATCACAGGCTGGATCACCTATTGCAGCACTACCGAAGTCAATAACGGCCGAGATTTCACCATTTTTAACGAGAATATTTCCAGAACTTACGTCACCGTGAATCCAGACTGGAGGATGAACCCATTTTGAACCAACCGCAGTGTCCCATACTTCTGCCAGTAGTTCAGTATCAAGATTTGATTTGGAATTTAGAATTTCTATTGCCTGTCGCGTTTGGTCGTTATAGACATTTAGATCTCCTCCACGGTGACCAGGTCCAGGGCTTGGACCTCCTGTGGTATCGACACGCCGTAGAGCAATTAAGAAGCGCCCTAACGCTGTTGCAAACTTAGGCATATCGTCTATCCGCTCAGGAGTCGCTGTGTGGCCATCGATCCATTCGTAAATCGACCAGTGATACGGATATTTATGGTTTGGCTCGCCTTTTGCTAATGGTCTTGGGATTGGCAATGGTAGTTTCTCAGATAGTAGCGGTAACCACTTTTGCTCTTTATCTACTTGCAGAGAGTATCTCGCTGCGCTAGGCAGTCGTACCGACATTGTGTCCCCTAGCCTGAACGTACGGTTATCCCAACCGTTTGGATGAACTTCAGTGATTGTAAGGTTTGACCAAACTGGGAACTGTGAAGAAACTAGTTGTTGAACTAGATTGACATTTATGTTTAGGGCATCATCAGTCATGTTAAACGAACACCCCTTGGACAGTTAACGCCGCGTATATAACCTGATTTTTAAACGGTAGTATGCTACATCTTGTACAGCTTCTGAATTCACTTAGTACAAACCTAATTTGCATCAACTAAGTGAGATTTAAAGAACACTTCAATTTCGGTAAACTCACTCTTATATGAACACTCGTCCTAACATACTCTTCATTATGTCGGACGATCACGCTGCCCACGCGATTTCTGCATACGGTAGCCAGATCAATCAGACGCCGAACATCGATCGACTTGCCGCCCAAGGCGTAAGGCTTACTAATACTTTCTGCACAAACGCTTTATGCACTCCGAGCCGAGCAACGATTTTGACGGGTCAATACAGCCATGTGAATCAGGTTAAAACCCTCGACGACGAGATCGACAGTTCACTGCCAATTCAATCACAAAAATTGCTTAAACAAGCCGGATACGAAACTGCCATCGTCGGTAAGTGGCATCTAGGCAACAACGAGGCGAGCAACCCGCAGGGATTTGACTACTGGAACATTTTGCCGGGTCAGGGTGACTACTACGATCCGGTGATGATCGAAAATGGGGTCGAACATAAGTTGGAAGGTTACGTAACCGATCTCATAACCGACATTTCGGTCGAGTGGCTAGAGTCTCGCGACAGTGAAGCGCCGTTTTTTTTGATGGTCCATCACAAAGCCCCACACTCGTCATGGATACCTGCTAAGCGTCACGAAAACCTCGGAGTTGAAGGTAAATTCCCGGAACCGGAAACACTTATGGATGACTACGAAACGAGATCGGAAGCTGTAAAAATCACCTCAATCCGAGTCGAAGATACTCGCAAAGCTAATCTCAAAGTCGATCCGCCCGAGGGCATTTCACAGGATGAGAAAAGAAAATGGGCTTACCAGCGCTATATCACCGACTACACCCGCACGGTGCAGGCGGTAGACGATAGTGTTGGCACATTACTCGACTACCTCGACGAACAAGGTTTAGCCGATAACACCCTCATTATCTATACGTCCGATCAAGGCATGTTTCTCGGTGATCACGGTTGGCATGACAAGCGATATATGTATGAGGAATCCCTGAGGATGCCGTTCATTGCACGCCTTCCAGGCAAGATAGAGGCAGGATCAATTGCGTCCGACATGCTGCTAAACGTTGATTTTGCCCCCACGCTCATGGACTATGCAGACGTTGAGGTGCCAGTCGAAGTTCAGGGTTCATCAGGCAGAGGCATACTCGAGGGAGCCACCCCAGATGATTGGCAAAAAAGTCTTTACTATCGCTATTGGATGCACACGATAGGTCACAAAGTTATCCCGAACTACGGTGTCCGAAATGAGCGGTACAAACTGATCTTTTACTACGGAGTCACAGTTGAGGACACGCACAACCCTGATATCGATATCGCAGCGGAATGGGAACTGTACGATCTCAAGGCTGATCCATGTGAAGTAAACAATGTTTACGGGCAGCCAGAGTTCGCAGGTGTACAGGCCGAAATGCTTGCTGAGCTGGATCACCTGCAAGCCAAAGTCGGTGACGAACCGCGCCATTGATAATTGACCTGTAGAGATTTTGAGATTTTTCGTTTCATTGTTGTAACCGTACGATTTAAATCATGAAAATTGAGCCACGAAACATACTTTTAGTGGGGTTCCTAGTTCTATTGACCCTGTCCGCAATCAGTAAAACGCATGTTTCTAACAATCTATGGAAATAATTACCTGAAAAGACCAGTTTAATGACGTATGACACAGTGATCGTGGGTGCGGGTTCGGCGGGCGCCATACTGGCTTCCAGATTGTCTGAAGACCCGGGGCACAGCGTACTGTTATTGGAACCGGGCCCAGACTATCCCGACATTAACACAATGCCACAGGACTTGAGGTCAGGGCGTGGCGGCGTGAATGATGATCATAACTGGAACTACGTGGCAAAGGGCACCGATACTTCTGGCCCAATAATTTTGCCAAGAGGTCGTGCTGTTGGAGGTTCTTCAGCCATCAATGGCCAAATTTTTCTGCGAGGGGTACCTGAAGATTACGACTCATGGGCAGAGGGGGGCCTAGACCAATGGTCATACCAGAAGTTGCTTTCAGCATTCCGTCGATCGGAAAATGATCTCGACTTTGGCGGCGATTTTCACGGTACCAATGGCCCAATCAGTTGTCTGCGGCCTAAACGAGATGATTGGCTGCCAGCCCAAACAGCGTTTTATAAAGCTTGCCGAGCTGCAGGTTTTTACGATTGTCCCGATCATAATTTGCCCGACTCGACCGGTGTGGGGCCGTTGGCATTCAACAATGTCGATAATGTTCGAATAAGCACGGCAGTTGGGTACTTAAACGATACTCGTCACCGACTTAATTTGACAATAAGAGCAGGTTGCCGTGTACACAGAATCATCATCGAAAACAGTCGCGCTGTTGGTGTAGTTGTCGAGTCTGATGGGGAGATATTCGAGGTTCGAGCTGGCGAAGTAATTGTGTCTGCAGGTGCGGTTGTTTCTCCCCAGCTTTTGATGCTTTCGGGAATTGGTCCCGCTGGGCATTTGGAAGGACATGGAATCAAGGTTGTTGCCGATGTCCCGGGCGTTGGGCGAAATCTTCAGGATCATCCAAAGGTGTTCGTTGTTTGGAGCACTGTTACCGACTTCGAGTATCACTTAGACCGAAAACGTCTTCAATTAGCGTTGAGGTATACGGCCAGCGGGTCTCACGAACGCAATGACATGGCTGTATATATGGATTCCGTCAGTACGGGCCGACTGGACCGCGGTGGAGACGCCAATAAGCCAATAGGTGTAGAGATGAACCTTGTGCTACATAGCGCAGATAGCCGTGGCGAGATCAGGTTGAATTCCACCGATGTGGTAGATCAACCATTAATTGATTTTAATTACATGTCCGAGCCTCGAGACCTTGCGCGTATGCGAGATGGAGTGCGCAAACTGGTCGTAATTGGTGAGCGGCCAGAATTTAGAATGATTGCTGACGAAATGATTCAGCCGACTGCCGATATTGTGGGCAGTGATCAGCTACTTGATGAATGGATACGTCGAGAGGTCGTAACCGGTCATCATATTTCATCTTCAAACATGATGGGAGTGGAATCTAACCCATTGGCAGTTGTCGATCAGAAGGGTGTAGTACGTGGGGTAGCGGGATTAAGAGTGGTCGATGCTTCGATTATGCCGACATGCGTGCGAGCCAACATTAACGCCACTGTGATAGCAATGGCAGAACGTATGGCAGAGCTGATAATGAATTAACTTTCTCGTTTACGGCATAGTTTTGAACCGAAGCGGTCATCACATAAATGTCCTCACACACGTGAAATTTTCCGATAATCTATCGTTTATATGACTACCCAATCAAATACTTCGACTAGCGCCTCAGAGGCTTATGATGTCGTTATTGTCGGCGGCGGGATTGCAGGTTTGACTGTCGCGTATCGACTCGACAACAGTAACGTTTTGCTACTGGAAAAAGAGACAGTTGTCGGAGGCCGCACCCTCTCAATCAACATGGGGCCGTATGTCTTCAACCAAGGAGCCCAGATGATTCCTGGCGGTGAGACAAACGTCGCCAAACTCGCTAAAGAGTTAGAAGTAGATTTGACCCTCATCAACAAGACAAAAACGTCCACATACATCAACGATAAGTTCGTTATCACCTCATCAGAGTTCAAATATCTGTTGTCTCTACCGATTCCGTTGGTAGAAAAAATTAAGATGGGCCTAAAAATCCTAAATATGCGATTTCGTTACAGCAATGTTGTGGATAAGTCGCCTCGATCTTATGATCCGAAATTCCAAGAGTTGGATAAAAAAAGCCTCGTTGACCTGTGGAATATCCGTGATCCAGATGTGAAGGCACTCTGGGATTCGATTTCTAAGTCGTCCAGCACACTTCGTGCCGATGAGGTTGCTTCGTTCCAGCCTGTTAACACGTTCCTTCATCACGCAGCCGACGAATTTTTCGTTGAGGGGGGTACGATCGAGGTTACTCGGGCTCTAGCGAACCAAACCGCAGCTAGAGTGGAGACTGGCGCAACCGTTACAGGAGTCACTCCAAACGATATGGGCGTAGCAATCCATTACGAGCGAAACGGGACAACTCATCGTGTACAGGCGCGTAAGTGTGTCATGTCAGTTCCGGCTCCTCTAGCACTTAGTGTTCTTCGTGATCTTCCAGATGCTAAGAGAACTGCATTGGCGCAGTGCGAATACGGCTCTATGTCATCAGCAGCATTTTTGGTTGACACGCCATCTGAATACTTATTCGGTAAAGGAAATTGGCGTGTTCCCGTCGTGGGAATGACAACTATTGGAATTGGAGATCCTACCTTTACTTTTCCCGAAGGCATGAAACTGCAAGACGGTCGTGGATTGATCAGATTATATGCTGGGGATTGTGGGTCACAAATGCTTCAAAATATTTCAGATGAAGAGGCGCTAGACGTGTTTGAAAATGACCTGTTTCGTATTTTTCCCGCTTCCCGTGGACTCGTACTTGAACGCTCGATCAAACATTGGCCATACGCGATCTGTCCCTGGCGCATCGGCAGGTTGGATGTGATCGACGATATACGTTCTCCCCACGACAACATCCACTATTGTGGTGATTACACCGAAAATTCCGGCCTTGAATCCTCAGTACTAAGTGCCTTAAGAGTGGTTTCAGAACTTTCAAGCGGGTAATAGACGGCGAAGCACCCTTATACGTTTATTTGCTGAAGTTAGCCATAACTATTCAATGCAGCTTTTATGGGAATTGTGTACAAAAGCCGTTTGTTAAAAAAATCACAATTAAATAAGGCGATATTTGTACACGAACAATATTTCAAAATATGCACGCATTAAGATCGAAATTCTTTCTGGACTGACTGTTTCCCTTGCCCTTGTGCCAGAGGCAGTAGCTTTTGCGTTCGTAGCGGGAGTCGGCCCGTTAGTTGGACTATACGCAGCGTTCATCGTTGGGCTTGTCACTTCCGTGTTTGGCGGGAGACCAGGAATGATTTCTGGAGCAACTGGAGCCTTAGCGGTTGTGATGGTTTCAATCGTTGCAAATCATGGAATTGAATATTTATTCTTGACCGTGATTGCGATGGGTATTATTCAGATCGCAGTCGGAATGCTTAAGCAAGGGCGCCTCATTCGAATGGTTCCTTACCCGGTGATGCTTGGATTCGTTAATGGTCTTGCTATCGTAATTTTCCTTGCTCAGCTTGAGAGTTTCAAAATAAAGGATGAAAGCGGACACGAAAGCTGGTTGGGCGGCTACGACCTATTTCTCATGCTGACACTAGTAGGTGTGACCATGGCGGTTATATATTTGTTGCCAAGGTTAACGAAGAGGTTTCCATCTGCCCTGGCTGGAATTCTTGTGGTATCCGTTATTGTCATCTTCGGTGGTGTGGATACTCCAACTGTTGGTCATCTTTCGAGTATTTCTGGTGGGCTCCCAACCTTTAGCATTCCCGATGTACCATTCACATTTGAAACCCTTCGGATCATCCTCCCGCACGCGTTCGTACTTGCGGCGATTGGACTGATTGAATCTCTTCTCACTGTTCAGTTAATCGACGGAATTACTGAGACTAAAGGTCAGAATAACCGGGAATGCATGGCTCAAGGCACAGCGAACGTCATCACTGGTTTCTTCGGCGGAATGGGTGGTTGCGCCATGATTGGTCAGAGCATGATCAATATGAAATCTGGGGCTCGTTGGCGGTTGTCGGGTGCGCTTTCTGCGATCTTACTGTTGGTTTATATACTTGTAGCGTCTCCTCTTATTGAGCAAATCCCAATCGCAGCACTTGTCGGAGTTATGTTTGTTGTTGTGATTGGCACATTCAGCTGGTCGAGTTTACGAATTATTCGTAAAGTACCAGTCTCAGATGCTTTCGTGATGATTCTGGTTTCGGCAGTTACTGTCGCATATGACTTGGCGATAGCGGTAATTGTTGGCGTGATTGTCTCAGCGCTCGTGTTCGCGTGGAACAGTGCACGTTCTATATACGTGGAGCAGAGTGCATCAAGTCAAAGACACCGTAAGGTTTACATACTGCATGGACAGCTGTTTTTCGCTTCAGTAACGTCATTCCGTGACCTGTTTCATCCAGAACATGACCCACAGGAAGTCGTGATAGATTTCAGGCACTCACGAGTTTGGGATCACTCTGGTATCGAGGCAATTATCGAGCTAGCAAAGAAATACCAAGTATGGGGACGAGATATTCAGTTGATGAACTTGAACCGAAATTGTGAACGCATACTTCGTAAAGCTAACGTGATCGTTTACTCGGATTCTGATGAGGACTCAGGTTACCGAGTTTCGATAAATAACTTGGCTGATTCTTCAGAAACTACTATGAAATCCGATGTTCTAGGAAACGCGTCTGGTAAAGGGGTTAAATGAACTGGTGACTGGACAAAATGTCACAACGTGATATTTAAAAACTAGTTGTCAGTAATCTACAGACAAATTTTCAGCAATATGTAGGAGTTACTAAAGATGGAAATAATTGAAAGCCCTGAGCCCTTTTATTCGATGTCACGTCGCGCAGGAGACATGCTCTTTCTTTCTGGATTCGGTCCTGTAAAGGACGGCAAAGTAATTGGTGCGAATATTGAAGAACAGACAATTTTCACTATGGATGCTATGAAAGAAGTTCTGGAGAGTGAAGGAGCCACATGGGATCACGCCATGCGCGTTAACGTGTTTCTATTGGATATGCAGGATCGCGATGGTTTCAATGCCACATACATGAGCTATTTCAACAAACGACAGCGCATGCCTACGCGTCGTCTTATCGGTGCCGGTGATATGTATATGGGGATCTTGGTGGAAATAGATGCTGTCGCATATCTCGGCGATACTTAATTTGGCTCGCAAGAAGCGTAAAATTTGGTACTTCACCTCTTCAATAAAAGCTAACTCAGGCACTCGTGCGCGAAACAATGGACGCATTTACCAGCACAGGAAACGGTACTGTGCCAACTTTTAGATGAATTGATAATCGTAAGAAATGTTGCACTTGTGATCCAGGCCACAAAATCTATTTTTGGCACGAGTGCCAGTGTGTTGAGGTTATTTAGAGTACCGTCATGTTGAAACTACGAACAATAATGATCGTATCCTTGCTACTGATAACGATTGCAGTTGGATGTTCGTCTTCAGGTGAAACGGACCAGGTGTCTCAAGCTTTGGAATTGGTTATTCCTGATAACTACGCCAAATTTGTTGATGCGAGCGAATCATTTGCCGTTTACTACCCGAGCCATTGGGATTCCCAATATTCGTCACTTGAAGATACGAGCGACTGGATAGAACAGGCCTCATCTTCTAAGACGACCGGTGCTGTTATGTCTACGGACACCTCCTCAACCCACTATGTTTTATCTGCTGTCGATTATTCCAAGGATGATTTTTATACCAACTTGAACGTAGTAATGGAACGAATTTCAAATGATATGACTCCTAAGGAATACGCTGAAGCCACTAAGGAGTTAAGCCGTATTGCCCTAAAGTCATGGCGTTTACATAGCGAAGAATTTATAACTCTGGGTGGGCTAAGAGGATATGTTACTGAAGTCAGTTTTGCTTTCTCAGAATTGGAGCCAGGTTTAGATGGACGCGTGACTACGGTCCAAATGGCTGTTAAAAATCCTGGATCAGGAATTATTTGGGTCGTCACGTGTTCATCTGAATCCAGTAGTAAGTCAGCTTTGGAAACTTGTAAGACCGTCGTTAACACCTCTCGTTTATTAAATTGAACTTCAGCGAAGTATCTCGGGCATTGAAAAAATTACCAACAACATGTTGCGAACCTGTTGTTCAACAATGATGTTAGTAAAGCAGGGATAGATTTGAATTGGATTAACTGATTTCTGTACAAAGTCTATGTATTGAAATTTATCTCGAACTAATTTGCGTCACGAAATATATTTCATGGTGCTCATTAGGCGATTCTTATATTTGCCCTTATAAATGAGGAAATAGGCTGACTTGTTGGGAATATTTTTATACTAACCAACACTTCAATCTTTATAGAAAACTGAATTATGAATGACAGGAAGCCAAATATAGTTTTTGCATTTGCAGATGATTGGGGAAGATATGCAAGTGCATATCAAGGTCGCCCTGCTGAGAACTCGATACATGAATTGATTAAGACACCTAATTTCGATTGGATTGCGGACGAGGGAGCACTTTTTCTAAATGCCCATGTTCCTGTTCCTAGTTGTGCCCCATGCCGTAGTTCTGTTCTTACAGGTAGGTATTTTTGGCAGACGGAGTTAGGGGCAATCCTTGAGGGATCAATCTGGGATGAATCTATTCCTTCATACCCACTCGTACTTGAGGAGAATGGATATCACATAGGATTTTCTTACAAAGTTTGGGGCCCTGGAATAGTTCGTGATGCTCCATATGGGGGTGATCGTAATAGATACGAGCCAGCTGGTCGTAGTTTTGACCGTTATTCGTTTGTTGTTACTGAATCCTCTAAGAAATTGGGAGTGGAAGCTGCAAAAAAACAGATCTTAGAAGAAGTAAGAGAAAATTTTGATTCTTTTATTGATGATAGGCCAGACGACACTCCGTTTTGTTACTGGTGGGGTCCTGCAACTACCCATAGAAGTTGGGAGAAAGGTTCAGGAAAGAAACTTTGGGGACTTGATCCTGATTTACTAAAAGGCCGTATGCCTGAATTTTTGCCAGATGTGGAAGAGATAAGAGAGGATTTCAACGATTATCTTGGAGAGTGTCAGGCAGTTGATGCAGGATTGGGAGTGATTATTGAGAGACTCAAAGCTATAGGAGAGCTAGACAACACTATTATTGTTGTGAGTGGTGATCATGGAATCCCGGGTTTTCCTAGAGGGAAATCTAATCTTTACAACCTAGGCACTGAAGTGGTTTTGGCGGTTCGCTGGCCTGGCAATGTATTACCTGGAAGAGAAATTTCTGACTTTGTAAACATAATGGACGTTGCTCCAACGTTCCTAGATGTAGCTGAAGTAGATCATCCTGAAGGTATGACTGCTAAAAGTTTGATGCCAATATTATTATCTAAACAGAATGGGCAGATAGATGATGATAGAGACAGTGTGATTACCGGAATAGAAAGACATTGTCCTAACGCTCGAGACCATCAGCTGCCATATCCAACCAGATCTATACGAACGACGGACTTTCTCTACATCCTTAACTTTGAATCTGACAGATGGCCTATAGGAGCTCCTGTAGGGTTAGACGGATATGAATTTCCTGACACTGAAGGTCATCGGATAGCTCAAGAAGGAAATGAAAGAAAAACAGAGTTATATAGACCTGAAAAACCTCAAATCAAGTATTACCAAGATATAGATGATGGGCCTACTAAAGAGTGGATGGTTTCTAACAGACACGATCCAGAAATTAAGCCTTGGTTTGACTTAAGTTTTGGGAAGAGACTTAGAGAAGAATTATATGACTTACGAGTAGATCCTGATTATTTGAAAAATGTTGCTATGGATCCGGATTATCAGGAAGTAAAAGAGAATTTAAATACAAAATTAATGTCAGTGCTTAAAGAACAAGAAGATCCTAGAGTTGTTGAATCTACCCCTCGGTTTGAAAAACCTCCATATGCTGGACCTGTGATAAAGGAATATTACGAAGATCCAAGATTTGGTTGAATAATTTTGCCTATTGGGAATATGTTCAAGTCAGCCAACACTTCAATCTTTACTGAGCACCATGCAACTTCCTTCTAATTTCGATCCCACCACCAACCTGATTGCGCATAAGGAAGTAAACGGCACATTCCACTCCATCCCTATGTCTGCCGCACTCGTGGACTCGTTGGTTAGAGACGGGACTCAGGCCAGCATCGACACAGCTGAAAAAGTAATTAGTGCAGTACTTGCTTGCCAGATTACTGACCCAGACGATCCGCACTTCGGTAACTTCCTTTGGGAGAAAGAAACAGAGGTTGTGGAGGATCTTAACGCAGTTGAATTTGTTCTGTTTCGTTTCATCCCGTTACTAATTGAATTCCCAGACCGAATTACATCTGAAACAAGAGATCGTATGCTGGTCTCCATTCGAAACGGTGCTAAAGCGATCACACGAATCGACGTTCACCTGCTCTACACAAACATCGTTCTCAAAGATATCTGCAATTCCTGTCTCGGTGGCGAGTTGCTCGACGATGCTGAGATCGCTAAACGCGGTTACCTTAAGATGCGACAGTGGTTCGACAGAACTCGTAAATCAGGTATCCCGACTGAGTACAACTGTATTGGTTACACGACCCTCGCTATTGAGGTTCTTAGCAGACTGTCATTAAACACAATTCACGAAGAAACGAGAGTGCTCGCATCCATATCAGCTGCTCGAATAGCGATAAGCGCTGGTCTTCGAATTAACCCGGAAACTCGCAGATGGGCTGGTCCATTTGGTCGAGCATACCGCGGAGCTGTCTTAGCAGAAGGATCTTCAGAAATTAGTCAGTTGCAAGAACTAAAGGAGGCGGGTCTTGCGCCTGAGTGGATTGATGACGTCATCAACCATAAGGAGTTGCCGCAAGAGGTCTTTGAGACCTCAGACATAGATAGTCATACCGCTGTCTCGACCTACCACAGTAAGTTTTTTTCGTTGGGAGTAGCATCTCGAGAGTTGTCGACTCAATCGAATCGATTCATCGCTGCGCAGTCCCAGGCTTTTGATCTACGGTACTCCGCTCCGAAGCTCGGAAAAATTTCAACAATGACGACTCGGTACCTTCACGATGATATGTGGTTGGGTAACTACCGTATTACTCCGACCCGGCAGTGGGATACGGTGTTTCCGGAAGAAGGTAGTTTTCGTGGAGTACAACGCGGCCCAACGGCGATTGGGGTTGCCATGTCTGGCAAGCTTGGTGCAGATAGAGCTCATGATCGCGCATACTTAGCTGTCATCTGGACTGACGCCGCTTCGGTAGAAAGTATTTACGTGAATGGAAACCTAGCCGCTGATAGACCGATCGATACTTCAGTTGAATCAGACGTCTTTGTAGTTACCGAAACGTTAATGATCGGAATCAGAGTGCTTGGACGTACTGCTCTTAGCGCAAACGCTCCTATTCGTCTTGTAGAACATGACGGAATGATCTCACTAGAGATTCACAACTACCTTGGACCGACTAAGACGTTCTGGGAGCTGGCCAATCCTGGAGCTTTTTTCCATGGTTTGCCATTCTCTGCGTTCTACACCGAAGTTGTAGAGCGGGACGATTGGGAGGGGCTAGAACAGTTCATGATGGAATTTTCCAGTGGGATCTCTTCTGCTGATCTGCATGAATCAACTGGGTACGGAAATGTTAATCAGCGGAAATTAGAAGCTAAATATTCACGACAAGGGCATACTTTGGGTATTGAATTAGATCTAGTCACCGGGGAATTGATGCGTAGATTCACCGAGCAAGGTGACATGGATTTACCAAAATTGACGTCCTCTATGGCACTACACTCCGATAGCAGCCCGATAATAATTGGTGGTGCACGCCTAGATTTCGGGGCAGGAGATGCCTGGCTGCTTTCGCTACCGGAGCAAGAGCTGTGGGTTGCTGGAATTCAAGGTGATAAGCCAACTGACGTTACATTGAGAATTGAAGAAGGCGAGCATCATTTTCAGGGTATGACATTTGGACTTATTGAAGTGAGAGGTAAGGATATAACGGTTACGTCGAGTCCACATGAAAATCAGTAGATAGCTAACATCAACTCAAGAAAGTTATGCAAATCATAAGTGACCAACATATACACCTATAGATATCGGAGTTTGAGATGAAAATCGAAAAAGTTGAATCAATACTTGCGAGTAATGGCCATTTCGTAAAGATCACCACTGATAATGGTGTAACTGGTATCGGCCAGTCTTCGTGTTGGGCCTATCTGGAAGCTGTCGATAAGATAGTTGAGAAATTCAGTACATATCTTGTAGGTAAAGACCCTCTGCAGATTGAACATCACTGGCAGTACTTATATCGAATGGGACCTTTCAGAGGGTCCGCTTTATCTGGAGCAATTAGTGCGGTCGATATCGCACTTTGGGACATCAAAGGAAAACACTTTGATGCACCAGTATGGCAGTTGCTCGGAGGCAAGGTTCGAGATCGCGTACGGCTTCATCTTCTTATGGGCGCTGGCGGAAGCAGTTCAATGGCCGAAGGGCTTCGCAACAACGCGAAAATCGCAGCGGACGAAGGTTTCACCGCGATAAAGACTGACCCTTTGCCGAATGGCTTTGAATCAATGACTGTGTCGAGGTTGATCCACGATACAAGAGAAAATGTGGCGGCGATGAGAGAAGGTGCAGGGCTAGATGTCGACATAATCTTGGAGATTCACCGTAAGCTCACACCAATGAATGCGATAGCGCTGGCTGAAACTTTAGTCGAATTCCGTCCCTTGTTTTATGAAGATCCTGTACAGATTGATTCAATGAAGTCTCAAGGCGAAATAGCGAAACGCACAACACTACCTGTTGCAAATGGCGAAAGAATGCACACGATTTGGGAATTTCGTGAATTACTGGAATATGGTGGGAGCCAGTACATTCGACCTGATTTAGGTTTGGGTGGTGGTATCACACATGTGAAGAAGATTGCAGCAATCGGTGAGTCCTATCACTCGGCCCTTGTAACTCATAATTTCCTTGGTCCGGTTGTTACTGCCGCTGCATGCGCAGTTGACACTTCGATCCCTAATTTCCTCACGCAGGAATATTCGAAGGTCGATGAAGCACCCGTCAATGACATGTTCACCAGTGCGTGGCAGCGAGATGGAGGCTTCCTCAAAGTGCCCGATGAAGTCGGCATTGGCGTGGCTGTAGATTATGCGGCGCTAGAAAGTTCTCCAAAGGAATCACGTACTCTGGATGTTCCGATCAGAGTGGATGGTTCGG
>MDTE01039926.1_pt1 | contig 14437 bp, 12 predicted proteins | sample 811231 | NCBI WGS metagenome assembly MDTE01 (sample SAMN05326651, study PRJNA326480) | marine metagenome | isolation source: seawater | place: Indian Ocean: Red Sea | collected 2010 | reverse complement strand
GGTGAGGAGGCAATTCAGAGAAATACCAGGTATTATGGAGGGTAAAGGTACACCCGAATATGCTAAGTGTGTTGACATATCAACTAAAGCTGCTCTGAAAGAAATGATTTTCCCTGGTCTATTAACTATTATATCACCAGTTTTAATTGGTCTAATTTTTGGTGCCGAGCCTTTAGGTGGATATATGGCTGGGGTATGTGTTAGTGGAGTTGTGTGGGCTATTTTTCAAAATAATTCAGGAGGGGCATGGGATAATGCTAAAAAATCTTTTGAATCAGGAGTTGAGATTAATGGTAAAATGACTTATAAAGGATCTGAGGAGCATAAGGCTTCAATTACAGGAGATACAGTTGGGGATCCATTTAAAGATACATCTGGTCCATCAATGAATATACTAATTAAATTAACCTGCCTTGTAGGTTTAGTTATTGCTCCGTTGTTAACTTAAGATTAATTAAATATTCCATTTATTTGTGAGTCTACTTTTTCAATAATTTTACTTAAATCATCTTTATTATCTACAAAGTTAAGATCATCTACATCTATAATCAAAAGTCTTCCTTTTTCATAACCTTGAATCCAGGCTTCATATCTTTCATTAAGTCTACTTAAGTAATCAATGCTAATAGTTGATTCGTACTTTCTTCCTCTTTTATGAATTTGACTAACAAGATTAGGTATGCTACTTCTTAGATAAATCAGTAGGTCTGGACCACTAACCATATTTTCCATTAATTCAAAAAGTGAAATGTAGTTTTTAAAGTCTCTTTGAGTTAGTAATCCCATTGAATGAAGATTTGGAGCAAAAATAAAGGCGTCTTCGTAAATACTTCTATCTTGAATAACATTTTTACCACTTTTTTGAATTTCCATTAATTGTCCAAATCTACTATTAAGAAAATAAATTTGAAGATTAAAAGACCACCTTTCCATTTGGTTGTAAAAGTCGTCTAGATAAGGATTTTCAAGTACTTCTTCAAAATGAGCTTGCCATCTGTAATGCTTCGAAAGAAGTTTAGTTAAACTAGTTTTTCCAGCCCCAATATTTCCTGATATAGCGATATGCATAAAATTTATGTGGTAATATTATGTTTTAAATATAAGTAATTTTTTAAATGGGTAAATTCAATTTTATTTTTATTTGCAAAAAATTTGTTTAGTTAAAATTTAGTTTTAAATTCGCAAATTAATAACGAGGAAGGATTTGACTGATTGCAACCTCAAAAAAAAAATGCTAAAGCAGTTTTTTTGTTTTAAAGCATTCAGTCTTGCCGCCTAAAACAATTTTAATTGTCATATTTTTTTACTTCTGAATCTGTTAGTGAAGGTCATCCAGATAAGTTGGCAGACCAAATAAGTGATGCTATTCTAGATAATTATCTTGCTTTTGATCCTAAAAGTAAAGTTGCATGTGAGACATTAGTAACAACAAACCAAACAGTTCTTGCAGGAGAAGTTAAAAGTAATGCTGAAATTAATACGGAAAAAATAGTTAGAGAGACAATTAACAAGGTTGGCTATACCAACCCAGATTACAAATTCACTGGAGATTCTTGTAATTTCAATTCATTCATTCACGAACAATCTGTAGATATTAATCGAGGAGTTGATAAAATTAATAGTAAATTTCAAGGAGCTGGAGATCAAGGTATAATGTTTGGGTATGCTACTTCTGAAACTGATGATTATATTCCTTTACCACTATATCTGTCACATAAATTGTTGTTAGAATTAACCAAATTAAGAAAAGAAAATAAAGATATTAAATACCTTAGACCTGACTCTAAGTCGCAAGTAACAATTGAATATGACAGTAAGAATAATCCTAAGAAAATTGATACAATAATTATTTCAACCCAGCACGACGAGTTTGATAATAGTGAATCTTTTATGTTAAATAAAATTAATGGTGATATTAAAAATATTCTTATTCCCAGATTAATTAAAAATTTGTCTAGCAATGTAAGAGAACTTTTTGATGAAAAAATAAAATATTTTGTTAATCCAACTGGTAAGTTTGTTATAGGAGGCCCACATGGTGACACAGGTTTAACTGGAAGAAAAATTATTGTTGACACATATGGGGGAAAAGGAGCTCACGGTGGGGGGGCATTCAGTGGAAAAGACCCTAGTAAGGTTGATAGAAGTGCAGCTTACGCAGCAAGGCATATTGCTAAGAATATTGTTGCTGCAGATATTGCCACAGAGGTTTTGGTTCAGTTAAGTTATGCTATTGGTATATCAAAACCCACTTCAATATTTATTGATACATTTGGTTCCTCAAAAATAGATAGAAGTGATAGAGAAATATCAGATTTGGTCAGTAAAATTTTCGATTTAACTCCCTTTGGAATTGAAAAAAGATTAAAATTAAGAAATCCTATATACCAAGAAACCTCAACTTATGGTCATATGGGAAGGGAACCAAAAGAAATTAAAAAAATATTTAATAGTATTTCAGGTAAGAAAATTGAATTAGATGTAGAACTTTTTACTTGGGAGAAATTAGATTACGTTGAATTAATAAAAAAAACTTTTAAATAATGGAAAACAAAAATAATTAAATATGGAAAACAAAAATTTTGAAACAAATGCTTTACATTCAGGACACGATGTAAGTAAAACTGAGGGAACCAGAGCTGTACCCTTATATCAATCAACATCTTATGTATTTAAAAATGCTGATCATGCTGCAAGTTTATTCTCTTTAGCTGAGCCAGGATACATTTACACAAGGTTAAATAATCCCACAAATGACATTTTGGAGCAAAGGTTAGCCGAACTTGAAGGTGGTATTGCAGCTGTTGCAACAGCGTCAGGCACCTCAGCTATTTCAACTACACTTTTGATTTTATTAAAGTCAGGTGATCATATTGTAGCCTCAAATAGTTTGTATGGTGGTACATATAATATGTTAAAAAACACACTCCCAAGATTGGGAATTACAACCACTTTTGTTGATCCTGATGATCCAGAAAATTTTAAATCTGCTGTAAAAGAAAATACCAGAGCTTTTTTTGCTGAATCATTGGGTAACCCTAAATTGGATGTAGTTGATCTTGAGAGTATTGCAAAAATTGCAGAAAATTCGAAGGTTCCTTTTATAGTTGATAATACTGTGGCTACACCTTTTTTGCTTAAACCAATTGACTATGGTGCAAATATTGTAATTCATTCTTTAACTAAATATATAAATGGTAATGGAACCGCAATGGGTGGTATAATAATAGATTCAGGAAAATTTAATTACGGAAATGGTTTATTTCCTGAGTTTACTGAGCCATCACCAAGTTACCATGGTTTAAATTATCATGAAGCACTTGGGCCTGCTGCTTTTATTGCTAGAATAAGAGTTGAGGGATTGAGAGATCTGGGTGCAGCTCCAAGTCCATTTAATAGCTTTCAGATAATTCAAGGTTTGGAAACACTTCCTGTAAGAATGGAACAACATTCGAAAAATGCTCTTGAGCTAGCTAAGTGGTTAGAAGATCAAAGTGCTGTTTCTTGGGTTAATTATCCAGGACTAGCTTCTAGTAGATATAGTTCGTTAGCTAAGAAATATTTACCAAAAGGTCATAGTGGTATATTGACATTTGGACTAAAGGGTGGTTTTGAAGCTGCAAAAAAAGTTGCAGACAATACTAAAATATTTTCTTTACTAGCTAATATTGGTGATTCTAAATCATTAATCATCCATCCAGCAAGCACAACCCATCAGCAACTTACAAAAGATGAACAAAAGTCAACTGGAGTTTCTGATGATTTAGTTAGGTTATCTGTTGGTTTAGAAAATATTAATGATTTAAAAGAAGATTTATTGTCTACCTTTTAAATTTAAATTTTGTCAGAACTAAAAACTCTGAAAATACATGATATTAACCTTGACTCTTCATTTAATTATAAAGAGTTCAAGGTTTCTTATCAAATTTTTGGAAAAAAAATTGGATCTAATCCAATAGTTTTAGTTCTACATCCATTAACTGGTAATTCCGATGTTGCAGGTATAGATGGGTGGTGGAAAAAAATAATTTATTCTGGTGGACCAATAGACACTAAAAATTATACTATTATTAGCTTCAATATTCCCGGAAATGGTTTTGATGGTGTTTATTTTGACAATTATAAAGATTTTAATACTTCAGATATTGCCAGAATTTTTAAAAAAGCTCTTGATAAGCTTAATATTTCTAGGTTATATGCTGCAATTGGTGGTTCCATTGGAGCCGGATTATGTTGGGAATTAGCGGCATTGTTTCCTGATTTTATTAGAAATCTAATTCCAATAGCTGGTGATTGGAAGTCAACTGACTGGATGATTGCAAATACAACTGTTCAAAATGAAATTTTAAATTTATCAAAGGATTCTTTAAATGTAGCTAGAATGCATGCTATGCTTTGTTATCGCACACCAGTTTCATTTAAAGTTAGATTTAATAGATCATTTAATGATGAACAAAATATTTTTAATGTTCAGTCATGGTTATATCATCATGGTGAAAAATTAAAAAATAGGTTTGATTTGAGATCTTATAAAATGATGAATCACCTACTTAGCACAATTGACATAACTAGGTATGGTGAAAAAATTGAAATAATTTTAAAAAAAATACAATCAAAAATCATAATAATATCAATTGATAGTGATCTTTTTTTTCCAATAGAAGAAGACATAAAGACAATTAATATAGCGAATAAAGTTGGTGTTGAAATAGATCACGAAATTATTAATTCTGCTTTTGGACATGACGCCTTTTTAATGGAATATTCAAAATTATCTAAAATTTTAAAAAATATTTTTAAATAAAAAAACTAAAATAATTTGTTTATGTGAAACTGAATTATACTTTTGTAAAAAAAATGAAGTCAAAATTTATTACATATTATTTCTATCCTTATTTTTTTGATTTATTCGAATAGGACTTCTATGTATTAATTTCAAATATTCAAGTCCTAATTAATTTAGGGCTTTTTTTTTATAAAAATATGAGTAATAAAAAAGATTTAATTGCAATTCAAGGAATAATTGGATCATTTCATCATAAGGTAGGTGTAAATTGTTATGGTGAGAATTTTAGTTTTGTAGAGTGCTCAACATTTGATGAGCTAGTTGAAAAAATTATAGAAAAAAAGGTGTCAAAAGGTATCATGGCAATTGAAAATTCAATAGTTGGATCAATAATTCCTAATTATGCATTAATTGACAATTACAAACTTAATATTATAGGAGAGTATTTTTTGAATATAAATCACAACCTTCTTGCACTAAAAGGCCAGGAAATAAACGATTTAAATGAAGTTCACTCACATCCAATGGCAATTTTACAATGTAAAAAATTTTTTAAAAAATACAAAAATATTAAGTTAATTGAATCAGATGATACAGCTGAAACTGCAAAAAATATTGCGGAGAAACAAATTTTAAATATTGGTGCTATTGCAAGCATCTCTGCTGCTAGATTGTATGGACTTGAAGTGTTATCAAAGTCGATTCAAACTATAAAAAATAATATTACCAGATTTGTTATCGTTGAAAATCATAGATCTAACAAGAATAAACATTTCGATAAAGCTTCTTTAAAATTTATTTTGAATCATCAAAGAGGAAGTTTGGCAAATGTTTTAAAGATTATGAGTGATTTTAAATTGAATTTGACAAAAATTCAATCTTTACCTGTTATAGAGAGGCCAGGTAAATACGCATTTTTTGTTGATGTTACTTTTGAAGAAGTAGAAAATTACAATGAGGCTTGCTTTAAATTATTAAAGATTGCTCAAGAATTTAAGATTTTGGGAGAATATAAAAAAGCATAAAATGGAGCAATTTTCTGACAGATTAAAAAATTTAAAAGAATATTATTTTTCAATAAAACTAAAAGAAGTAAATAAGCTTATCAAGTCAGGTCAAAATATTATTAACATGGCAATTGGTAACCCTGATATTTCCCCCCATAATAATGTTGAAATGGCTTTATCAGATAGCTTAAAAAATGATAAATCTCACATGTATCAAAGTTATCAGGGTATTCCGAAGCTAAGAAGTTCTATTGCAAAGTATTATGAGAGAAAATATAAAATTTATCTTGAAAAAAATTCTGAAATTTTACCTTTAATGGGTTCTAAGGAAGGTATTATTCATATATCTCTGGCTTTTTTGAATAAAGGTGATCGAGTTTTAATTCCTAATCCTGGTTATCCTACATATCTATCTGCTTCAAAGATAGTTGAAGCTGAACCCGTATTTTACGATTTAGAGGAAAATAATAATTGGTATCCAGATATTGAAAAGTTAAAATCTTTGAATTTAAAAGGGATTAAAATCATGTGGATTAATTATCCAAATATGCCTACTGGTTCTAATTTTGATGAACAAAAGTTAAGTGAGATAGTTGAATTTACCAAGGCGCAAAATATTATTTTAATTAATGACAATCCATACAGTGTTATTTTAAATGATAGTCCTAAAAGTATCTTTAATATCAGAAATTCTTTTGATTCATGTTTAGAATTAAATTCATTAAGTAAATCTCACAATATCCCTGGATGGAGAGTGGGAATGGTAGTTGGTTCTAGAAATATGATAAATAAAATTTTAAAAATTAAAAGTAATATGGACTCAGGTATGTTTTATGGCATTCAAATGGGAGCAATTGAAGCACTGAATTTACCTGATACCTGGTTCAATAGTCTGAATAAACATTATAAGGAAAGAAAAAGATTAGTTTTAAAGTTGTGCGAAATTTTAAATCTAAAAGTCCAAAGTGGTTCAGTTGGAATGTTTGTGTGGGCCAAAATTCCAGATAATCAAAATTCTTATGATTATGTAGAGAATTTGTTAAGTAAACATAAAATATTTATAACTCCTGGAATAATTTTTGGATCTCAAGGAGAGAGTCATGTAAGAATATCTTTATGCTTAAATGAAAAAAAAATTAAAGAAGCAATAAATAGATTAAAATGAATATTGAATTAATTGGTGTTGGTTTAATTGGGTCATCTATGATCCTTGATTTAAGAAAAAATTTTGATTTAAATGTTATTGGTCATGATTTAAATTCAGATAATTTAAAATATGCATTAAAAAATGGTATTATAGATCAGGTTGGTAAATCAAAAAAATTTATTAATTCTGACATTGTTTTTTTAGCTACACCCGTAGATGTTTCATTAAAATTACTACCAGAAATTTTGTCAATTATTGATAAAAATACCCTTGTAATTGATTTTGGATCTACTAAGGAAAAAATTTGTAAAGCTGTTCAATATCACTCTAATAGAGATCTTTACTTAGCTACTCATCCTATAGCTGGCAATGAGTTTTCTGGTTCTAAGCATGCTTTAAATAGTTTATTTAAGGATAAGATTCAAATTTTGTGTGAGAAAAACAAAACTCGTAAAGATCTTCTTAAAATTGCAGAGAAACTATTTATATCTTTAGGAATGAAAATAAAAGAGATGACTCCTAAAATTCACGATAAACATATGGCTATTGTTTCACATCTTTCTCATATAAGTTCATTTATGTTAGGAAAAACAGTTTTAGATAAAAAATCTAAGATTGATATTTTAGATTTGGCAGGTAGCGGTTTTGAATCAACAGTAAGACTAGCTAAAAGCTCACCAGATATGTGGACCCCAATTTTTTCTCAAAATAAAAGTAATATTTTAAAAATTTTAGATGATTATATAAAGAATTTAATTGATTTTAAAACTGAATTACTTAATGATAATTTTAGTCAAATTAAAAATCAAATAAAATACACTAATGAATTAAAATCTGTATTAGATAATATAACAAAAAAGAAATAAAAAATGAAGAATAACAAAAAAATGAAGGATTGGTTAAATAATTTTAATTTATCTCATCCGCTAGTGATAGCTGGGCCTTGTAGTGCAGAGACAGAAAGTCAGGTAATGAAAATAGCTCACGAGTTAAACAACAGTGATGTTACAATTTTTAGGGCTGGAATATGGAAACCAAGAACGAGACCAGGAATGTTTGAAGGTGTTGGAGCTATAGGCTTGAAATGGTTACAAAAAGTCAAGTCAGAAACAAATTTATTAACTGCTACTGAGGTTGCCAACGCTAATCATGTCAAATTAGCTATAGATCATGATGTTGACGTACTTTGGATAGGAGCTAGATCAACGGTAAGTCCTTTTATTATTCAAGAAATTGCTGAAGCTTTGGATGGAACTGATAAAATAGTTTTGGTTAAAAACCCTGTTAATCCCGACTTATCTCTTTGGCTTGGAGGAGTAGAGAGGTTATATAACTCAAATATTAAAAATTTAGGATTAATTCATAGAGGTTTTTCTACATATGAAAAAACTAAGTATAGAAATATTCCAGAATGGCAAATTCCAATTGAGGTTAAAAATAGATTTCCAGATATTCCTATGATTTGTGATCCATCCCATATTTCTGGTAGAAGAGATTTAATATTTGATTTGTCCCAAACTGCACTTGATTTAAATTTTGACGGTTTGATGATAGAGTCACATATTAATCCTGACGAAGCATGGAGTGACGCAAAACAACAAATAACTCCAAAAACATTAATTAAAATAATGAAAGATCTAAAGGTTAGAAATGAGTTAGTCGAGGAAGAAAAATATAAAAATGAGCTTTATAGTTTACGAACTCAGATTGATATTATTGATCACTCAATTTTAGATTCTTTAGGTAAAAGAATGAAAATTTCTGAAGAAATAGGTGGGTTGAAAAAAACAAAGAATGTGGCTGTTCTTCAAAATAAAAGATGGAATGAAATATTAGATAAAATGATTGATGAAGGAAATTCCAAGGGTTTAACTAGAGAATTTATCTCAAGAATTTATAAGGCAATTCATCAAGAGTCAATAATTCATCAGGAAAAAATAATTAATTCGAAGTGAAAAATCTAATTTAAAGCTTCTTTAATTCTCTCAATTGCAGTTTTTATTTTTTCAACTGATGCTGCGTATGAAATTCTTATACAATTTGGATTACCAAATGCTTCACCAGTAACTGTTGCAACATTAGCTTCTTCAAGAAGAAATATTGCAAAATCAGTTGAATTATTGATTAATTTATTTTTTAGTTTTTTTCCAAAGAAATATGAAATGTCAGGAAAAACGTAAAAAGCTCCCTCAGGAACATTAATATTGAACCCTTTAATATCTGATAATAAATTTACTATCATATCTCTTCTTTTTCTAAATTCATCAACCATATACTTGATTTTTTCAACTGGAGAATCTAGTGCAGCTATAGTAGCTCTTTGAGCTATACAATTGGCGCCACTTGTAATCTGGCCTTGCACCTTATTACATGCTTTTGCTATCCATTCTGGTGCACCAATATATCCAATTCTCCATCCAGTCATTGCAAATGCTTTAGCAACACCATTAACTGTTATAGTCCTGTCATATAATTCAGGAATTGAAGCAATGCTAAAGCTCTTAATTCCATAATTAATATGTTCATAAATTTCATCTGAAAGAATAAATAAATTTGGATACTTTTTAAGTATTTTACCCAAATCACGATATTCGTTTTCGCTGTATATATTTCCACAAGGGTTATTTGGTGAATTGAATACTATAATTTTCGATTTTTCAGTAATATAAGATTCAAGCTTGTCAGGACTAACTTTAAAGTTTTCCGTGATATCTGTAGGAATAATTTTATAATCTGCTTCAGATAGATTAGCGATTGCAGAATAACTTACCCAATAAGGTGCTGGTAGTAAAACTTCATCACCAGGGTTAAGTAATGCGCTAAAAACATTAGCTATAGATTGTTTAGCACCAGTAGAAACAACTATTTGGGATAAATTATAGCTTAAGTTATTATCTCTTAAAAACTTTCTTTGAATAGATTCTTTTAAATCCTGATAACCATCAACAGGAGTATACGAATTATAGTTATCTTCCACAGCTTGAATAGCAGCTTTTTTTATAAATTCAGGGGTATTAAAATCAGGCTCACCTAAACTCAAACCGATTATATCTATGCCTTTATTTTTTAATTCTCTTGCTTTAGCAGCCATTGCTAGAGTTGCAGAAGCGGGTAATTTTTGAATTCTATCAGATATTTTGTTCATGTTAATGAATTATTTAATTTTATGATTGTTCAAATGTAGTTTTTGTAAAAGTAACTTTTTTACAATTATTCTTTTTCAAAATTTTGAGAATTTTAAAAAAATATTTTAAAGGCTTATCATCTGATCAAGAGAAGAAATTTGAGGCTTTATTTGATTTGTATTTAAGCTGGAATTCCAAGATAAATTTAATTTCTAGAAAAGATTTCAATAATTTTTATGAAAGACATGTACTTCATTCTCTATCTATAGCTAAGATTTTAAAATTTAAATGTGATGAATCTATTCTTGATGTAGGAACTGGTGGTGGTTTTCCAGGAATACCTTTAGCTATATTATTTCCAAGTACAAATTTTTACTTAATTGATAAAACCAAAAAAAAAATTAAGGTTGTTAATTCTATTAAAAAAAAATTAGAGCTTAACAATGTTAACGCACAAAACATTGATGCAAATGATTTTACTAAAAAAGTTGATTTTATTGTTGCTAGGGCTGTAACGAACATGAAAGATTTTCAATACTTGGTAAGAAATAAGTCAAAAAAAGGCATTTTTTATTTGAAAGGAGGAGACTTATCTTATGAAATAGCAACATTTAAAAATGTTCAATTTTATGATATTAACAAATTTTTTAAAGAACCCTTTTTTGAAACAAAAAAAATAGTTTACATCCCTATTGACTAAGATTTGAATTATTTATGTTAAATGAATTTAAATTATCAAAACCGATCAAGGAAAAGAAATTTGAGCCTGCAGATTTATAATACACAAAAATTTGATAGCTATTTTCTGTCCTATAATGAGATCCGCTAATTAAATTTTTTTTTATACTGTCGTTTTTTTTTAAAATATATTTGTAGTTATAAAACCCTTGTTTAAGCAATATTCTTTTTTCAAATAGATCTAGACTAGGATTAAATTTCATTAAATTTTCTTCACTTAATTCATAATTATTGAAATTTCCATAAACATAAATAGATTCATTAACATTGTATTTGGTTCTAGCTAAACTAAAATGAACGAAGGAGTAATCTGCCTCAATTTCCGTATCATCTCCTAAAGTAGTTGAAATTTTAAAATCACCATTGATATCCTGATCAAATGTGTAGGGATATAATTTTTTTTCAATATTAGTGTATAAGTATGTATGGTATTTTTCATCATTGCTTACATAACTTATATTTTGATTTTCAACTCTTATATCTTTATTGTCAAAGTTATAATATTCATTTCCCCCTTCAAATTCTAAAAGATTACTATTGACATAGTGAATTTGATTATTTATTTTAAAGGTTGGAGAAATATCATCCATAATATTGTCCCATTGAAAATTTTGAATAATTAAAATTTTAATTTCGTTTTCAGGGTCCCGAATAAAAAAATCAATAGGTTCAATTATGAAATTAATTCTTTGATGAGTGCCTATATTATTTATATTACTAGATCGATTAATTTTAGAATTAATTTTAATTTTTTGATCAACTATAAGGAATTTTCTTTCAAAAATCAATTTATCGTCAATGTCAAAAATCTTAATTTTATAATTTCCAGTTTTTAAAAATTTTAACTCATCATTGGGTAGCTCTAGTTTATAATTATTGTATGTTTGTTTTGTCCCAAAAGAACTTTTTACCTCTGTAATTCTTTGATTATCGAATCCATGCAAGTATTCATTCTTAAATAGCTTAGATTTTTTCCAATTATAATCATAGTGGTAAATTTTATAGTAGTAATCATTATCTTGATTACTAATATCATCAAAACTTAAAAAAAACTTTTCATTAATGTTAATTATAGGAAACTGGTAATTTTGATCAATATTTTTAAAAATTATTGATTTTATTATATTATGATTAGTCAATGAATCTAATTTGACATTACATAGTGAATTTTCAAGAAAAAATATATTTAAAATAAATACTAGAAAAATCCTGACATTCATTGAATAAAGATAATTAATTATTTGTCATTTTTTTTGAAAAAAAAACAAGATTCACTCTAGTATTTTAATTAAAATTTAAATTTTAAAAAAAATATAAAAAACTATATAATCTCCTTTTTCTAATGTTTTTTAATTATTAAATTTGCAGAAATATTTAATTAATTGCAGTTAGCAAAAAATAAAATCCGTGTAAGAAAAGGTTTTAATATAAACCTGGAGGGTGAAGCAGATAGGATTTTAGTAGATCTTCCTGAGTCTAAAACCTATGGTATTTCTCCTGACTCATTTTTCAATGTTATTCCTAAGATGTTAGTTAAAGAAAGTGCTAAAGTTAAAAAGGGATCTCCTCTATTTTTTTCTAAAAATAATCCGAGAATTACTATTACTTCTCCTGTTTCAGGATCAGTAACTGCTATTCTTAGAGGTGAAAAAAGAAAAATCATCGAGGTTATTATTACTAGTGATAACAAAAATGAATCAGAGACTTTTGAAACTAAAGATTATGTTAAATTAGATGAAAAAAGTATCAAAGAATTGCTATTGAAAAGTGGAAGTTGGCCTTTCATAAGACAAAGACCTTATAATACGATTGCTTCTCCTGAAGATAATCCGAAATCAATTTTTATTTCATCATTTAGCACTCTTCCTCTATCATTTGATTATAATTTTTGTTTAAAAAATAATCAGGATGAATTTCAATTAGGTGTAAATGTTTTAAAAAAATTGACACTTGGTAAAGTTTTCCTTGCAATTGATAATACATCAAAAGGTTTTTTTGATAAAATTGAAAATGTTGAAAAAATATATGTTGAGGGCCCTCATCCTGCTGGAAATTCAAGTGTCCACATTCATAATGTTGATCCCATAAATTATGGAGAAAAAATATGGACTGTTAATCCCGAAGATGTTGTTAATATTGGAATTTTTTTTAAAACTGGAATTTTCTCATGTAAAAGAACTTTGGCTATAGTTGGAAGTTCAGTAAAAAATCCGAAATATTATAATTCATCAATCGGCACATCAGTAAAAAACTTGATAGATTTTTCAAATATTAATTACAAAAACAGTAGATTGATTAGTGGTGATATTTTATCAGGTAAACAAGTTGGTCCTGACAATTATATTGATTTTTACTCAAATACGTTTTGCGCTATTCCAGAGGGTGATAAGCATAGATTTTTTGGTTGGATTCCATTTGTTGATAATTTTATTCCAAGCATGCATAAGACCTCTCTTAGTTGGATAAAATCAAATAAAAAAAAATACAAAGTCGACACTAATTTAAATGGTGAGGAGAGAGCTTTGGTTGTCACTGGCGAAATGGAGAAAGTTTTCCCCTTAGATATATTTCCAATGCAACTTATTAAAGCTTGCTTAAATCAAGATATTGAGAGGATGGAAGCTTTAGGGATTTACGAAATTATTCCTGAAGACTTTGGATTAATCGATTATGGATCAACATCAAAAATAGAAGCTCAAAAAATTATTAAAGAAGGAATTGAATTAATGTTAAAAGAAGTTGGATAATTATGAAAATTTTAAGAGAAATTATTGATAAAGTTAAAGGACCTTTTCAAAAAGGCGAAAAATTTGAAAAGTTCGCACCCGCTGTTAATGCCTTTGATACTTTTTTATTTGTACCTAATCATACGACAAAGTATGGCTCACACATAAGAGATGCTGTTGATCTGAAAAGGACAATGGTAACTGTAATTTTAGCTTTGTTACCTGCTTTAATTTATGGTATTTACAATACTGGATATCAGTATTATTACCAGACCGGAGAAGAATTTACTTTTTTAGATGCTTTTATTCATGGATCTTTAAAGATTATTCCAATGATAATTGTTTCGTATGTTGTGGGTTTAACTATTGAGTTTGGATTTGCTGTTTATCGTGGTCACGAAGTTAATGAAGGCTATCTAGTTACAGGACTTTTGATTCCAATGATTATGCCGGTTGACATTCCATTGTGGATGGTTGGTCTTTCAGTAGCTTTTGCAGTTTTCATTGCAAAAGAGGCATTTGGAGGTACAGGAATGAATATTTTAAATCCAGCATTGACAGCTAGAGCCTTTGCTTTTTTTGCTTATCCTACATACATGTCTGGAAACAAAGTATGGGTATCTGAAGCGAGTAATATTGATTCGATTTCTGGTGAGACAATTTTAGGATCATTAGCTGCCGGTCAACAAGTAGATTTTTCCACCTCTGAAATGTTTTTTGGCTCAATTCCTGGATCAATAGCTGAAACTTCTACTTTATGGGTTTTAGCTGGGGGTTTAGTTTTGATTCTAACAGGTGTAGGAAGTTGGAGAATTATACTTGGAGGGTTCTTAGGTGCATCAATAGCAGGTATTTTATTTAACCTCTGGGGATTAAATGAATTAATGAGTTTTTCATGGATAAATCAT
>MDTE01024066.1_pt1 | contig 14439 bp, 21 predicted proteins | sample 811231 | NCBI WGS metagenome assembly MDTE01 (sample SAMN05326651, study PRJNA326480) | marine metagenome | isolation source: seawater | place: Indian Ocean: Red Sea | collected 2010 | reverse complement strand
TTTCTCTTTTCACCTAAAAAAGTATTTAAAACTAGAACATTATTCATAACAATATTATAAAACTTAAATTATTCTATTTAATTTTTGAAATATTTTGAATGCCTACTATAAATTTAATAAATTGGTTGTTCCCATAATTCTTCAGGATCTCCATCCAAAACATAATTCAAGCCTATAGAATCATTATTCAATTTATTCAATTCATTTTCCGTCAAAGTTATTTCAGTGGCTTTGATATTTTCTTTCATCTGTTCTTCTGTGTCAGATCCAGATATTGCAACAGATATTTCTGTATGACTCAATACCCATGACAGAGCTATTTGAGATGAAGTAGCACCATGACTTTTCGCAATAGTACTAATTGTTTCAATAAGCTTAGCAGTTCTTCCTTTCATCAAATCTGAATAGTATTCACTACGCTCAGGCTTATTCCATACACTTTCTTTAAAAGGATTGCTCTTAGGATCATATTTTCCACTTAGTAATCCTATTCCAAGTGGACTATATGCCATTATCCCTACTCCTGTATGTTTTGCAAGACTGAAGTGTTCTTGCTCAAGTTGTCTATTCATCAAGCTATAAGGATTCTGCATAACAATAAAGGGAGAAGCATTTGTTTTTTCTGAAATTGATAATGCTCTATAGATTTCCCATGCTTTGTAATTGCTACAACCCGGATAGAGAATTTTTCCTGCCTTAACTAAATCTTCCATAGCCCTGATTATTTCTTCAAGAGGTGTAGAATAATCAGGTGCGTGAAGTATATATATATCTATATGATCAGTGTCTAATCTTTTGAGAGAACGTTCAACTTCTCTCATAATATGTAACCTTGAACTGCCTCGATCGTTAGGCAAATCCCCTATTGGACTAGTTACCTTCGATGTGATCACTAAGTCATTCCTACAAGACTTCATAGCTTTCCCTAATATCTTCTCAGAAGTTCCTGCATTTTTGCGTTCATCAAGTAAACCATAGACATTAGCGCAGTCGATAAGATTTACTCCCAAATCTATCGTACTTCTTATCAATTTTTCCGCCTTAGCAGAATCACCTTCTCCTCGTAATCCTAACCCAAGAGCGATCCTAGAGACTTTCACTCCAGTATTGCCAAAATTAACATATTCCATATTTTTGCCTTCTACATTTCAATAAAATTGTCTATTTAAATATTATTCATAAAAAACTTAATCCCACTCAGAATCAAATACTAAATCCATAGGAGCCCACCAATCAGATGATTGTTCAGTCCCAGGAATTCTCTGTTGCATTTTACGCATAATATCATCCCATTCCTTGGATTTAGGGTCATTATCAGTATATTCATTATAAGTACTTGGATCATAATCATCAGAAGTTTCCATAAGCATGAATAATCGATTAGATACTCTCCAAATTTTCATTCTCAATATCCCATGATTTTTCATCGCTTTTAAATCTTCAGGCCATACATTTTGATGATATTCGTCATATTTTTTTATTATTTTAGGATCATTTACTAGATCAATTGCTTGAGCATACGTTTTCATTTTTTCTCCTTTATAAGATTTAATTATATGACATAGTAGTATTTGTGAGAATTTATAAATATTTACCATATTTTATAGAGTCTATATAGTTTTAATATAAATAAATTCAATTATTTGGTAAAAAACTCAAGAGGTTTGAAAATGAGTAAGAAAAATAAGTTAATTCACTTAAATGTTGATCTAGAAGATAACTTGCAAAAAATAAACAAATATATTGAATATCATGATAATGTTTGGCCAGAAGTTATTGATGACTTGAGAGAGAGAGGGGTAAACAGAATGAGAATATATATTTCAGACAATAGCTTAAACATGATACTTGAAGTTCCTGAAGATTTTGATCTTAATAAAGGAATACATCAATCTCCCACAACTAAAAAAGTTGAAGAATGGTCAGATTTAATGACTTCTTTCTTAAAAACACTAAAAAATGGATCTAAAGATTACTGGAAACAAACAAAATTAATTTTCGATACTGAGGATTATTATTAAAGCATCTCTGAATATAAATATTAGAGCGTTGGCACTACTCAATAAAATTGGGGTAAATATAAACTAGAATTCTGTCAAAATTAAATATTTTCAGTTCAATTAATCCGAGTTTAGAGTATTAATTAAATCTATACAGTGATTCTTAGAATCAATATTATCTTCTCCTTGACATAAAATAACCATGTTATTATATACAAAAAATTCATGGTATTTTGGAGAAGAACAACTTCCTACAGCATGGTCTCCTGCTGCACCTACTCCACCTCCACTAACTCCACCACCAGCTCCTCCACACTGTCTAGCATCCTTAAGTCCTTCATCCCATGTTGCATATTCTTTTTTTAGCTTTGCATTTGGACCAACTCTTTCTTTAGCCATTGGAATTCCAGCATTTACAGCATCATCATGATTAGAATAAAACCTTATCTCATATTCTATTGCTTCCTTAGTACCAGGTTTTTTGTAAAAAGCAAAAATTGCGTCAGTAGCTTTATCTAAACCTTCTACTTTATACTTTTTACCCTTTTTAATACCTAAAGATTTCAAGTTATCCATTTTGTATACAGTATCTCCTGGTGTTATTTGTTCAAATACTGATTCTATATTTTCAGACCCTCCACAACTAATAAAAATTATAGAAAGCAAAAGCAATAAAGTGACTGTATATTTTCTCATAATACCTAGTGATACTTATCTTATTATTAGAATTTTATATTAAAAAAGTTTTAATTAGAACTATGCATATATGACATTGAAGTATTTGTGAGAATTTATAAAAGATTTAATATTTTTTTACCGACTCTATATAGATTTAAGAGTTAGGAAAATGCTTCTGTAGATAACTAATAAACTTTAGAGTCGGTGTACCCCTTCACTTTAATCTCAAAATTGTTGATCTAGGATCTAATTATGAATCTCTATTCTGATTCTTTTGTTAATCTTTCCTTTACTTTGATGACCTGTTACAACTATCTTTCCTACTTCTTTAGTTGAATTGACATGTGTGCCTCCGTCGGATTGAATATCAAGTCCTTCAATATCAATAGTTCGAAAAACAGTTATAGATTCAGGGAGTAAATTTACTTTAGTTCTTATTAAACCAGGTATTTTTAATGCTTCAACTCTCGGTATAAATCCAACATGAATACTAAGATTTTTTTCAATTTCCAAATTTACTTTTTCTTCTATTTCATCACACATCTCTGAAGTAAGAGATTCAAATTCAAAATCCATTCTCCCTTTTAAAATATCCATATTGCCACCTGTTACAACAGCACCATAATCTCTCCAAACAACACCACATAAAATATGAAGAGCTGTATGAGTTCTCATAAGTTTATATCTACGGTCCCAATTAATTTCACATCTTAATTCATCACCAATATCAATTTCAGATGATTCTGGATAATGAAATATTTTCCCTTCAATCCTTTTTACTTTAAATACAGGAATTTCATTACCATTTTCTAATATAAATACTCCATGATCATTTGGTTGACCTCCTCCTCCTGGGAAAAATACCGTTTTTTCTAGTTCAATACCATCATCTATAATGCTTATTACTTTAGTACTACAATTCTTTGAGTAAGCATCTAAATTAAATATTTCTTCAGTCATATAAACCTCACAATAATCTTTTGTTCATTTTATGACATATGAGTATTTGTGAAAATCTCTAAAAAATTTTATATATTTAACTTATGAATGAATTTTCACATACACCACATAAAACATTTTGGACTGTAAAAGAAACATCTGAACAATTTTCAGTATCTCCTAACCATGTTTACAGAATGGTTCAAAAAGGAAAAATTGAAAAGATAAAATCCAAGCTAATTGGGAAAAGAATACTTATTCCTAAAAAACAATTTATAAAAAAATTCAACTTATAATTCTAAAATGCAATAATCAATAATTAGGATTTTTCAAGAGAATAAACAACATCTACGCAATTGTGTTTTTTATCCCATTCTAAAACATGTGGAGCTGTCATTGCTTCTTGTAATTGATTCATATCTGTTACATTCATCATGAGGATAATTTTCCCTTCTTCAACTACACCAATGTCATAATCAGTAACAAATTCTTTTCTTTTTTCGTCCATAGAATTCCATAATTCCATATAATCTTCAGTAGTTCCTTCAAAAGTTGACACAACACAAACATTCATTATTTTCTCCTTAAAACTAAAAATATTATTAACAATAAATTTACTATAGTTTTTAATGAAAGCAATTTTTCTTAAATACTAAAATATTTATATAAAATATCTTCCAGAAGAAATGGGAGAAAAAGTCGCCAAAGTAAGTGACATGATCTGAAATTGTTAGTAATCAAGAAAATTCATTAATATTGGTTTATAAAGCAAGGGAAATAAATGAGTGTTTCAAATATTAAGTTAAGCCAAGAAACCCCTTTTCTGATTATTGCTCGTGTAAAAGTAAAAAAAGGAAAGCAAAAAGAATACATAAAGCTTGGAAAGGAAATAGACGATCTTATTAATGAGACCGAACCGGGAATGCTATTTCATGATTTGAATTGTGACCCTAAAGATTCTTGTTCATTTACTTGGACAGAAATTCTTAAAGATAGCTCTTCATTTGTCTTTCATTTAAATAATCCATTTGGAAAAGAACTTTCAAAAAAACAAGTGAATCTAATTGATGAATTGTCTATAGAAATTTACGGAAATGTTTCAAAAGAAGTTATTGAAAAGGTAAAAGAGCTAGAAGTACCTTACAATTACTTCAAAACCACAGGTGTAAATTACATCAGAGACTTTTATAGGGGAATATAAAAAACAGGAAAACATTTTGCCCAATATTTTTCCCAGAGATCCCAAGTGACACAAAATTGCTTGGGAGTTTTAAGTTGGAGTTAAACTTAAGTAAATGGTGACCCGCCTCGGGCTCGAACCGAGAACCTATTGATTAAGAGTCAATTGCTCTACCATTGAGCTAGCGGGCCTAAAAAATTATTATTCCATTCAAAATTAAACTTGTCCATTAGGAATTATTGGTATTCCTTAGGAGAAACTCTAATATATCTATTAGGCTCATTTCTCGATATAGACAATTCAATTTGCCGTTTTCTTTCACGAAGATTTTCTTTTTTCTGTTCTGACAAACGATCATAACAATTATTACATGAAACAGAATCTTCATATTTATAAGATGATTTTTCAGTTGGAGAAACAGGATATCTACAACCAGGACATATAATAGCCTCACCTTTGATTAACTCATTTTTCACAGAAATACGATTATCAAAAACAAAACACTCACCTTTCCATTTACTTTTTTCAGCTGGCATTTTTTCCAAATATTTTAAAATGCCTCCTTTTAATTGAAAGACATTTTTCATTCCTTTTTCTATCATGTAAGAACTTACTTTTTCACATCTTATTCCACCAGTACAAAACATTGCTATTTTACGATGTTTATTTTCCAACAATTTTTGATCAACAAGCTCTTTTAATTGAGTAAAAGTTTTAACTCCCAAAATTTCTGAATCAGAAAAAGTTCCAATTTGTGTTTCATATAAATTTCTTATGTCTAACAACATAACTTCAGGGTCTTCAATAAATTTATTCCAATCTTCAGGTTTCACAAATTTACCAGTTTCTCTTTCTACATTTACTTTTTCTCCTCCAAATGTGATGATCTCTTTTTTTAATTTAACTTTCATTCTATGAAAAGGCATATAAGGAGAATAAGCATATTTTTTTTCAAGAGAAGCGAATCCAACATTCTCTAAATATTTATCTAATTTATGTATACCATCAATAAAACCAGAAACAGTACCATTAATACCTTCATCAGCTATCAAAACAATACCTTTGATTTTTTCTTTTTTAGATATAGTGTTCAATTTTTTCTGAAGTTCTAATTTGTTATCAGTTGTTTTAAATTGATAAAATGCAAATATGCAAAACTCTTGTTCTATCATGTCTGCTCCAAGCTTTCATTCCAATTAATTAATTCTTTATTTGTCTTAGGTAAAATTATTATTATAAATGCTCCTATTAAACTGGATATACATGAAATTATTATCGCAATATCATAAGAATTAGATAAATCAAAAACTAGCCCTGGAATAATTCCTCCTAGAGCCATACCTAATCCTGCTCCAAATAATTGCCATCCATAAGTTCTTCCCATTGGAAATCTTCCAAAATATTGTCTATTAATCACAGGATGAACTGTACCTTCTCCACCATAAGGCAGGCCGAAAGAAACTGCAAAAACATAAAAACCCAATATTGAATCAGTAAATAGAAGAATCAAAACACTCAAACCTTGCCCTAAAAATGAAATAAAAATAATAAATCTACTACCAAACTTATCTCCAATAATTGGAAAAAAGAATCGGCTTAAAATACTTATAGTTGCTATAGTACTTAAAACGCCAGCAGCCTGAATAGGTCCAATACCTTTATTAATAGCTAAAGGGATTATGCAAACTAAAATAATTGCATGACCAACGCATCCCCAAAAGTGAATATTTACTAAATGCCAAAATGCATCCGTTCTATAAATTAAATTTTGGTTACTTAAATCAAAAGATTTTAATGAATTTATAGAATCTTCATCTTTCTCTAACCATCCAAATGGCTTCTTCCCTGCTTTTTCAGGACTATCTTTAAAAAATATTAATAATATGAATGTAATAATTGAAACAAAAATTCCAATAAACCAAAATGTATTTCTCCATCCATAATTAACAAAAGATATAGCTAATATTTGAATAGTTAAAGCAGGCCCTAGGCTCCAAGAAACCATTAATGCTCCAGTACCTAAACCCACATGCCTCCTAAACCAAGAAATAACTGCTGGCACAATAGGAACACCTAATAGAGACTGAGAAAATCCTAAAACTAATCCATAAGCAATATAAAACTCCCATAAATTATTCATAAATGAAACCCATAACATTCCAAACAAGAATAGTAAGGAACCAAAAAACATGGTCCTCTTTGCACCAAATCTATCTCCTAGCCATCCACAAAATGGAGATGATAAAGCTGATGTTATAGACATCAAAGCATAAGCAATACCTATTTCACCTACAGACCAATTAAAATTTACATTTAAAGGATCAACAAGTATTCCAAAAATATTCCTTAAGGCACTTCCTATCATTTGTATAAAAACACCAATAGAAACTATAGCCCAAACATAATGTTTAAAATATTTTTTTAATGTAGAGGACATACCCATAAAACTGTATTTTCCCACCAGACAGGATTTTTATGATCTCTAATTTCTAATCTTTTTTCAGCAAACCATGCAGTAAAATAGATCAAAAAAGCTATACAAATTATAATAGTAATTCCCATTAAAGATAATCCTATAGTGGGTTTTGAATTTTTCATATTTTAACTTTCTGAAGCCATGGTACCACCATGAGACCAATTTGATTTTTCCACATCATGAAATATTATTTGTGTATCGTCTGCAGTAGTATTTCCAATTTCTACAACAGCCTTTGTGATCACATCAGCTAATTCAGATTTTTGTTGATAAGTTCTACCTTTGTACCACATAATTTGAATAGTAGGCATCAATTTTTCTCCTTAAGACTTATAATTATAAAATTAATAATATTTTAACCTTTTAATTAAGTTAAGAATTTTGAAGATGAAGTCAAGTTTTTCTGAAAAAAAACTCATAAAAGATTTTCGCAAAATATTATCCAATAAATCTAAAAATAATAATCTTTTAGTTGGAATTGGGGATGATGGAGCTGTTTTCAGATCTAACAAATTTTCTGTTCAAAGTACAGATGCTCTTGTTGAAAACATTCATTTTGATCTTTCATATACATCATTCTATAACTTAGGATGGAAATCCATTGCTGTAAATCAAAGTGATTTAGCTGCTATGGGTTCAACTTCAAAATTTTTTCTAGTTACAATAGGAATCCCAAAATCAGTTAAAAGGGAAGATTTAAAAGAATTATATTTAGGATTTAAAGACATTTTAGAATTATACGGAGGGGAAATAATAGGAGGAGATTTAGTAAGAAGCAATGAATTATTCATCTCTATTGTAGCTACAGGATTTACCAAAACAAGAAATAATAAACCATTAGTTCTGAAAAGAAATTCTGCAAAACCAGAAGAAGTACTTGCAGTCACAGGATTCATTGGGGATTCAAGTGGAGGATTAACAGTTTTAAAAAAAAGATTAAAAAAATTCGATTACTTAAAAAATGCTCACTTAAAACCACTTCCTAAAATAAAAGAATCCCAAATATTTTCAAAAATGGGAATAAAATGTTGCATAGATATTAGTGATGGCCTTCTTGTAGACGCTACAAGAATTTCTGAAGCAAGTAATGTTTCAATTATTATAGATTTAGACAAGATTCCAGTATCAAAAGAACTAAAAACTGCTTTTCCGGATACATGGAAAGAGCATGTTTTAAATGGAGGAGAAGATTTTCAATTACTTATTAGTGGAAAAAAAGAATTAATAAAGAAAATTAAGGATGAAACTAAGTTAAATTTGACTATAATTGGAAATGTTGAAAAAAAATCATCAAATTTTTTAACAATATTAGAAAACAATATACCAAACTACAAATTTCTATCAAAAGGTTGGGATCACTTTAATGACAAATAAATTACTTAAAAAACCTGACTTTACTATATCAAGCTTCTCAGAAGAAGAAACTCGAATAAATGCTAAGAATCTTGGTAAAAAAATACAAAAAGGTGATCTAATATTTTTATTTGGAGAATTAGGAGCTGGAAAAACACGATTTACACAAGGATTAACTATGGGTATTAATTCTCCTCAGATAGCTAGAAGTCCTACCTTTGTTTTAATAACTGAATACACTGGTGATATTATCCTTCATCATTGTGATCTATATAGAATTAATGCTCCTGAAGAAGTAATCGATTTAGAATTAGAAGAATTATTAGATAAAGGAGCATTAGTAGTAGAATGGCCTGAAAAAGGGGGAGTTTATATGCCTGATCCAGATTTAATAATTTCTTTAGAAATCAAGAAAAATAATTCTAGGAAATTACTTTTCTTTTCTTACTCTGATCGAGGAAACAATTTAATACAACATATTAAAGAAAATCTTTAAAATGCAAGATCATATCCTCTTAACTATAGATACTTCAACTAATTTCGCTAGTGTTTCATTATCGAAAAATTATAAAATTCTACATGAAATACCTTGGCTATCTGATCAAAATCATAGCCTAGAACTTATGCCAAATATAAAAAATTGCTTAGAAATTTCTGAAATAAAAATTTCTGAAATTACACATCTGGCAGTTGCTCTAGGTCCAGGTGGATTTAGTTCATTAAGAGTAGGAATAAGTACTGCTTTAGGAATTTCATTACCTAACTCAATAACAACTTTGGGAATTCCTACTTTTTTAATAGAATTTTTTGAATATAAAAATTCATACAATGATTTATTTGCATTTCTACCAGCAGGAAGAAACAAGTATGCTTGGAAAAAATATAAAAATCAGATGACTAATTTTCCTGATGGAGTAGATTCTCCAAAGACAATATCTAAAATTTTAACTAAAAAATCATATATTTGTGGAGAATCAGCAAAAGAATTGTCTGAGATAATAGAATTTGATAATGTAGTTTCTAATCAAACTCCAAGTAGATCTTCTAAAAATTTTATACAAACTATAAAAGAAATAATTAAAAAAGATTTACTTAATGAATATCAACTGATAGAACCTATCTATTCAAGACCACCGAATATAACTAAAACTAAAAAACCACTACCTAAATGGAGAATAAATTAATGTCCTTAGAAACTACATTAGTATTAATAAAGCCAGATGCAATTCAAAGAAATTTATCAGGAAAAATAATTAATAGAATTGAAAACACAGGTCTAAAAATAGTCGGATTGAAAATGATGTCAATTGATAAAAAACTAGCCGAAAAACATTATCAAGAACATAAAGAAAAACCATTTTTTAGAAGCTTAGTTGATTTTATATCAAGCTCTCCAGTAATAGCGATTGCAATTAGTGGACCTAACTCAATACAAAAAATAAGAACTTTAATGGGTCAAACAAATCCGCAAGATTCTTCTCCAGGAACTGTTAGAGGAGATTATGGTATAGACCTTGAAAGAAATCTTATTCATGGTTCGGCAAACAATTCTGATGCTATCAGAGAAATAGAATTGTTTTTTGATAAAAAGGAAATTCAAAACTTTGAAAAATCTATAGATAAATGGACAGGATGGGCTACTGAAGTCTAACTATTTCCCGTCCTCCTCCAAATAAATTTTCTATATCATATTTTTTTCTAGATTCATCACTAAAAATATGTGTTACAAGGCCTAAAAAATCTAATAAAATCCATCCACCTGAACCACTTCCTTCTTTGTGATGAACTCTTAATCCGGCATTTCTTAAATCTTTTGTTACCCTAGTAGACAAAGATTCAAGATGTTGATCAGTTCTTCCTGAAGTAATTACCAAAAAATCAGAATAATCATTATTATTACGAACATCTAATAGAACTACATTATCTCCCAAATTATCAGATAAAATTTTTACAGCAAGTCTTCCAAATTCTTCTGTAGTCTTATTTTCTATCTTTATATTACTCATATATTTTATTAATAAAGAATGTTATAAATATTTCCTTGTAATATATTAACGTGATATTTTAATAATATGAATAGTAAAAAAAAGAAAAGAATAGTAGTTGCAATGAGTGGAGGTGTAGATTCTTCAGTAGCTGCAGCTTTATTATCTAAAAACGGCTATGAAGTAATCGGAATCACTATGCGATTATTCTCTTATCCAAATGAAAAAATAAGTAAGCTTAACAAATCTTGTTGCTCGCTAGAAGATGTTGAAGACGCACGTTCAGTATGTAGAAAGATTGGGGCTAAACATTATTTTTTAAATTTTGAAAAAGAATTCAATGAACACGTTGTAAACTATTTTATCTCAGAATATGAAAAAGGAAGAACTCCATATCCATGTTTAGCATGCAATGACAGATTAAAATTCGACTTTCTACTAAAACGGGCAGAGTTCATGAATGCTGACTATATAGCTACAGGTCATTATGCTCAAATAAAAAAAGAAAAAGATGAATGGCATTTAATTAAAGGAAAGGATAATACAAAAGACCAATCATACGTTTTATATAATTTAAACCAAGAAGTATTATCAAAATTAAAATTACCTGTAGGAAAATTCTTGAAGTCAGAAATTCGAGATCTTGCAAATAACTTAGGGTTAATAAATGCGTCAAAACCAGATTCTCAGGATATTTGTTTTATTCCTGATGGTAATTACAAAAAATTCCTTGAAAAAAGAATAGAAAAGAATCCAGGAAAAATTGTTGATACTCAAGGAAATACAATAGGAAAACATGAAGGAGTCTTCAATTTTACTATTGGACAAAGAAAAGGATTAAATCTAGATGGTGGATTTAATGAGCCTATATTCGTTACTTCAATAGATCATAAAACAAAAACTGTTGAAGTGGGAACATCTAAAGATCTTTTGAAAACAAAAGTTATAGCATCTTCTGTAAATTTTTTGTCTGGAAAAATTCCTAAAAAACCTATTAAAGTTACTGCTAAAATTCGATATCATAGTAAAAATTCAACAGCGATTGTAAATAAATTAAAGACTCATACAGAAATTGTTTTTGACGAACCTCAAAGAGCAATTACACCTGGGCAAGCTATTGTTTTTTATATGGGAGATGAAGTAATAGGTGGTGGAATAATCGAAGGAAGTAAAATAAAAGAAAAAATTCCAGCATAATTCTACCTGGGAGAAAATTATTAATTTTACAGAATTAGAAAAAACACCTATACCTTTATCAAAAACAACATTTCCCCAAGGAGAAATTGAGAAGAAATTATTAAAATGGGGAAACAAAAAAATAGTTGGGGTAGATGAAGTAGGAAGAGGTCCTTTAGCAGGCCCATTAGTTTCAGCAGCAGTATCTCTAGATGAAGAGTTTTTTCTAGAAAAAAACAACCTATTTCGAGATAGTAAAACATTATCAATAAATCAAAAAAATAATGCTTTTAAGAATATTCTATCAAAAAGTAATTTTGGAATAGGTATATCAACTGCAAAAGAAATTGATGAAAAAGGAATAATTTATTGCACGAAAAAATCAATGTATCAGGCAATTCAAAACCTAAATATAAATCCAGATTTTATAATTATTGATGCTGTAAAACTTGAATTACTCAAAATCCCGAATATATCTTTAATCAAAGGAGATCAAAGATGTTTAAGTGTTGCAGCAGCTTCAATAGTTGCGAAAATTTCAAGAGATAGGATGATGAAAGATATTTACGAAAAAATATTCCCCAATTATGGCTTTGCTTCTAATAAAGGATATGGTTCAAAAAAACATATTGAATCTTTAAATAATTTAGGTCCTTCTAAAATTCATAGGATGTCTTTTAAACCTCTTAGTAAAATAGGATAAATTGAGTAAAAAATGACAAAAATAAAAAAAATTAAAGGTTTATATGTAATTGTTGATCCTGAACATATTCTAGGAAGATCCCTACATGAAATGTGTGATCTTATTTCTTCATCTGGAGCTAATATAATTCAATTAAGAAGTAAAATACACGATGATGGAGATTTACTAAATCATGCAAAGATAATTAATTCTATTTGCAAAAAAAACAATACATTATTCATTATTAATGATAACTGCTCTGTAGCTAGTTTATCTGGAGCAGATGGAGTTCATGTAGGAAGAACAGATCTTCCAATAAAAGAAGCAAAAATGATTTTGAAAGATAATCAAATAGTAGGAAACTCAAATGCAACTTTAGAAGAAATTCAAACATCTTCTCAATTAGGAGTTGATTATATAGCTGTAGGATCAATTTTCATTACAAAAACTAAAAAAAATACCATTCCTTCAAGTATAGAAATTATTCAAAAAGCTAAAGATATTGTCACTCAACCAATTGTTGCAATTGGAGGAATTAATTTAAAAAATATTAAACAAATTACAAGATCAGGAGCTGATGCATTTTGCGTTGCAAGTTCAATTACTAAATCGAAAAACCCTGAAAAAGTTATTTACGAAATGAAACAATTTATAAATTAAATGGAGAACTTATGACCAATCAAAAAAATAATCTAGTTACAATAATCAATGAATCTATAGAAAATCTTAATGAAACTCATTTAGGAAGAGAATCAGCTCTTGCAAACTGTAGGAAAAGTATTCAAAAATCTTCTTCTTCAATTAGAGCTAGCCATAGAAATGAATTTGATGAAGCTTTAGCCCTTGCAAATGAATCTAAAAAAAATTTAGAAGAAGCTAAAAAGGCTCTTAAAAAATTTTACTTAAACATAAATACTGTATTCTATTTAGATTCAGAAAAAGAATTTTGTGAAGCTATGTTGGTATACTCATTTCTTTCAGAGTCTAACATTCCTACACCTAAAGATCTTCAAGTAACTGAGAGTTCTTATTTAAAAGGTTTAGCTGAAGCAAGTAGTGAATTAAGAAGAACATCTTTAGATAGTATTAGAAAATCTGATTATGAATTAGCCGATAGATATTTGGGTATCATGAATGAAGTTACTGATTTATTGGAAACTATAGATTTTCCTGAAGCTGTGACTGGGGGTTTAAGAAGAACCACTGATCAATTAAGATCTGTAGTTGAGAGAACAAGAGGAGATGTTACTTTATCATTAGATAGAAAAAAATTAGAAACCCAACTAGAAAAACTAAAAGAAACTCTAAAAAACAGTTGAGCAAAGCTTCAATATATAAAAAATGGTTGACTGATGAATAAATTAGATGATAGGTTTTTTAGAATTTCATTAATAAAAATATAAAAGGGAAAATATGAATATCATTGTAGTGAGTATAATAGCTGGAATCTTAGCAATTCTAACCGCCCTATTTTTAACTTTAAAAATCACAAGACAAAAAATTGAAAACTCTACCCTCTCTGAAATTGCTAATCTCATTCAAGAAGGAGCAATGGCATTCTTAAAAAGAGAATATACAATCTTATCAATTTTTGTTATTGCAATGTTTGTAATAATTTTACTTTTTATAGACTTAAATGTTTTGAACATTTCCAAGATTAACGAATTGCAATCATTTGGAAATATTTCCAGTTCTGGTCCATGGACATCCTTATCCTACCTTTTTGGAGCAATTGGGTCTGGTTTAGCTGGTTTTATAGGGATGAGCATAGCAGTAAGAGGAAATTCTAGAACTGCAGAAGCTGCTCAAAAGGGATTAAATCCCTCATTAAGAGTAGCATTCAATACTGGTACAGTAATGGGAATGACAGTAGTAGGAATTGGAATTCTAGGAGTATCAATTCTTTGGTTAATATTTGGAAATGCAAATATAATTGCTGGATTTGGTTTTGGAGCTTCATCTATAGCATT
>MDTE01181549.1_pt1 | contig 14440 bp, 11 predicted proteins | sample 811231 | NCBI WGS metagenome assembly MDTE01 (sample SAMN05326651, study PRJNA326480) | marine metagenome | isolation source: seawater | place: Indian Ocean: Red Sea | collected 2010 | reverse complement strand
TCTCAAGTTCAAGATTTTTTAGTAGAATTTGGTGAAGGTGCGATCAATGAAGTAAATGTAATTCCATTCGCTATTGATGCCTTTGAAGACAATGATTACAACGATTTAGTCACAGAAGTAAATTTGGATGGTGCACCATTAAGTGACGTCACTATCCGTTTCGCTTTAGATGATGGGTCTGCTTCACAGACGTACGACACTGATGATGAGGGTATGGCCTTTTTCCCTAATATGCAAGATGGAACATGGATAATGTCAGCAATTTATAATCAAATAAGTATTGATCACGAAAGCGGTTCAATAACTTTAGATCAATCTTGGCATAATAGTGGCTATGACAGAACTGTATTGGTTATGAATGAAGCCAATGAAGATGAAATCTTCAATATCATTTTCGTCTATGCAGCTTATATCTATGGAGATAATGAAGAGACCGAAGGAATTGATGATGTATTCGTTGAGATTTATACCGACGAAGACAGAACAGTTCTACTCGATTCTGGCTATACTGAAGATGGTTCATTTAACACTGGCGATGTCGAACGAGGGAATTATTACTATGATATTTATTTAGACGATTCTGAAGATGATGTTGCAGATCTCGTTCAGCAGGGTAGTGTTTTTGTCACTGGTAATTCTGGAAGTGATAATGCTGATGATGGTGAATATGAAGCTCCCGATGGTGTTTACGAGGCAACATTTGCAACTCTTGACCTCCACAATGACAACTCAGTTAATGACGTTGTCTTCCAAATTTGTGGTATAGGTGACGACGATGTCTGTGATCCTGTAGCAGATGCAAAAATCATACTTACAGATTCTAACAACGACGAAAGAAGTAGACGTACTGACGGTTCCGGAATAGCCACTTTTCTAAATATTACTATGGGAACACACGAATACGAAGCAACCTATGATGGAAAAAGATTCGATTCAGGAACCCTAAAAATAGAAATTACCAATCCACCTCTAGGTGTCTTTACTGATTATTTTGCTAATGTAGAAAACGAAAGTCAACATCCATATTTTATTTTAGGTGTTTGTGACAATTGTCAACCAGAATCAGAATCATTTTCAACTATTGACAATGCCTATGTCAAAATCGAAGACCAATATGGGGAGCTTTTAACTGAAGGATATACTGATGATGGCAACGAAGGCTCTACTGTTTACACATGGTGGCCAAGGGGCGCTCTCCAAACCAATACTCATTTTCATTATGATATTCTAAAAGATGGCCCAACAGGCGCTCTACTCGGCTCTGGCGATTTAAATAATCCAACCCATCTTTATTATTCACCACCAGAAGGTATACTCGATTCATTTTCAGTCATTTTCGATGTCGACGGTTCCGGAGAGAATAATGATATCATTGGCCGAGCGTGCGGTATGTTCGTAGGGGGTGAAGACCCCTGTTATCCAGTCGATGGAGCCTCTATTACTATGGTGAACGGCGGCGGTTTCACAGTAGTTGATGATTATACAGATCAAGATGGCTTTTTTGCGGCTTTAAATCTTTCAAACGATATCTATGATTATGAACTTTCATATGATGATATTACTTTTGATTCAGGGTCATTCCTAGTTCAAACATTAGGAGCAGGTCATCTTTATTCAGATGTTTTTGAAGAGCCAATTGCAAATGATTACGGTTTCTATGCTTGCTATACCTGTGACATGCCACCAGGCAATTCTACCACTATCGATTCTGCTTATGTTGAAATTTATCACCCAGATGGGAGTGACATAGATTCTGGTTATACGGATGAAGAACTCGATTCAGGCATTACAATCTTTAGTTGGTCTTTCCCTGAAGAAAATGCAGCTTCTTACTACGATTACAAAATCTATAGCGATGGTGACAAAACTAACACATTGACTTCTGGAACAATAAACACTGATTCCGAAGGGGATGGGGGGAGAGATTACGTCGAATATTTCGAATCTACAAATTTCTACGTTGACGATATGAGTGTCATTGCTGAATTCGATCCAAATACAATTGGCGATGTTGAAGTAGAAGTACTAGTAATTCTTACTGCTTACAATCAAGAAGGGGGCTATGTTGATTCAGCATACACCACTAAAACCATCAATGCTCAAGATGAAGATTCATTTACAGTCTCAATCGATTTTGATGACCCAGGTACATATGATTTCAATCTGTCATTGTACGATTCATCACACGATTCAAAATTTGAAGATAGCAGCACCTCAACTAATATTCAAGTTCCAGATAATGAAGCTCCAGTCATAGATAATTTTCAAGCTCCAACATTATTAAATGAAGGTGAAGATATCACTTTTTCTATTACTTTTTCTGATGAAGATAATGATGATTTAGATTTAAAACTTCGAGTGTATAAAGGCCCTTCATTAGTTGCATGGGATGATGGTTTTTCTGCAGGTAGTGGCAGTTATACATATACTTGGTCTGCCAACGATAATGGTGATTATACTGCGATTTTTACAATAGAAGATGATTATCAGAAAGATGAAGTTTCGCACTCATTTTCAGTTACAAACATTGCCCCTACAATAGACTCAATTACTTACACTGAAAATCCAAGCGAAACTCAAACAGTGTACTTCCAAGTAACTGCTTCAGATGTAAGTCCTATCGATACTCTAACTTATACTTGGGCATTCGACTCTAACAATCCAGAAGATGTTGTTCAGGGTCAAAACACAGAACGGACATACATGAAAGACGGTGTTTACGATGTTTCACTTACTGTTTGTGATGATGATGAAGGTTGTTCAAATGAACTCTTCCAAGTTACAATAGCTAATACACCTCCAACAATACACGATGTTAGTTTTTCTACTTGGGCCGATGATAATTTCTCATTTACATTCGTTATGAATGCTTCAGATCCCGCAGATAATTTCACAGATTATTGGGATTTCGGAGATGGCAATACAGGCGGTATGCCGAATATCGAAAACAATCTTGTAGTTTCACATACATATACTGAACCAGGAACATACATAGTCATTGTTGAAATCAACGACGGTGACGGCGGAACAGATAATTTTACCGTCACCGTAACTGTTGAGGATCCAAATCAATTCGAAGATATTCTAGGTTGTACTGACATAAGTGCAGACAACTATAATCACGAAGCTACAATTGATGACGGGTCATGTATAGAATGGACTCCACCTGATAATGATAATTCAGAAGAATCGGGAGGGATTCTAGAAGCAATACCAGCATTAGGTCCTCTATTTGCTATCTCATTATTGGGTCTAATTTCTATTTTAGGAGGAAGACGTCAGGTTTGAAATTATTTTTTCAAACTTTAAATATCGTCGTTTCTTACTATGAATATCGGTGAAAACATGTTTTCGCAACATAGATATAACAGAACAAAAACAACTCCAGTATTGATTGCTCTTTCTCTACTTCTGAGCTCATTACTCGCATTCACACCAATAGCCAAGGCAGATGATATTAGTAATGAAACATATCACATCTCTATAGAGGATGATTATTTCAATAATGAAGATTGCAGTTGTCCTGATATTACCATTCTTCTTGGCGATACTGTAATTTGGACTAATAATGGGGCCAATGTTCATGAAGTTTATCATCCAGATTTTGCTTCAGGAGATCTTCAGCCAGGCGAAACTCACACTGTAATTTTCAATACAGCTAACGGTTTTCAAGATGATAGAAATTACAATTATCAAGACAGAGATTACGCCACTGAAGAAGGTACAATGGAAGGATTAGTTTACATTGATGATGGAGAAATTGAAGATTATGACGAATATTTCGCCGGCAACACTCCAACTTATGAAACACCAGGTTATGAAATTGAATTTAGTTATGATATAGATAGCTCAGGGTCTGAAGATGTAGACATGAGGGTCAAACTATTCGTTAGAGAGGGTGGCTCACTAATCGATCAACAATATTTAGATCATGTAATAAATGGAGAATCTTCCGATTCATTTTCCCAAAGCTGGACTGCACCGGAAGATGGAACTTATGATTTCGAATTTAGAATAACTGATTTAAATCAGAATAATAAAACAGAAGATTCCGCTACCTTCGACGATATAGAATTGCCATACACTGCTGGTGGTGTAAATGTTAATTTACAAGTAAAAAGCTACGGTGATGTGGGTGGTGGAGTTAACGATTTACAGTTTCAAGCATGCAGTACTACTGCGTGTAATAGAGAGGGGGTCGTAATAAAAACATTCGATAGCTCAGGTACTGTTGTTGATAATGTAGAAACAGGTTCTAATGGCCGTATTATCCTCAATGATTATACTAATGGAGATTACACTTTTAGAGCTTACAACAATCAAGAACAAGCTGAAGACGATACTCCTTTCGATGTAGGCTCTTTTGTTGTAAACAACCTCCCACCTTCTGAAAATGAATTAGGTACTGCAACTTATCAAGAGCGGAATTCTACGCACATGATGAATTATTTCGTAGTCTGCAAGGGTGGGGATACTGATTGTAGAGGTAATCCAAAAGGCAGTTTAGATGATGCTTACGTAATGTTTTATTCAATGGATGACGTTTTCATTGAGAATTGTAAAACAGACATCTATACTGGTAATGATTCGAAGGGCTATGTTTGTTTCTCTGATTTTGCAGAAGAATGGGGGGAGGATTTCTATAAATTCAATATTTATGATTCTAAAGGCACAAGTTCTACGAACGATGACGAAATGCTACAATCAGGAAATTTCTACTACGTACCTTTACCATGTGAAGAAGGTGAAGATTGCGCAGAATGGTTTGAAGATGATCATACATTGGTAACTGGAGATATGGATGCTGATAATAGGGTTGATTCAATATCATTCGAATATGATGCACAGACAGATTGTGGATGTTATGTCGATATAAGAGTCATTTTATCAATTACCGGTACTGAAGGTGGTTCTTACGGAAGTACAATCATGTACCAAACTATCTATTCAGACGCTAGAAGTGATGTTTATTCAGGTTCATGGCAAGCAGATGAATATGATACTTACACTTTTCATTTCAAGCTTTATGACAACTCTACATCCGATTTAGAGGATGATTTCGTCTATTCCAACATTGAATTGTATGGCCCTAATCAAGCTCCAGAAATTGATGAATTAGATGCTCCAGATGGAAATAGTCTTCAATACGAAGGTGAAGAAATTGTATTCAATGTAGTTGCTAGCGATCCCGAAGATGACAATATAGAGTATGAGTGGGACTTCGGCGATGGTTCTGCAAAAGTCTCTGATTCAAGCACGTCTCATACGTACATACAAGATGGAGATTATAGCGTCACATTAACTATGAAAGATGAGCATAGAGGCTATGCACCAGATACTATTATTAATTTCACAGTTACAAATAGAGCACCTGAGGTAATGGATATCAACGCTACTAGTGATTTCTTAGAAGGCTCTGAAGTATCATTCACCGCCGATTCATCAGATCAAGGTGTAAATGATGTTCTCTCATATTCTTGGAATTTCGGTGACGGAAGTGATAATGTTACGGAAATAAATCCTACACACACTTATGGTGATGATGGAACTTACACAGTTACATTAGTGGTCTGCGATGATAGTGATGATTGTGTTAGCACAAGTAGTGATTTCAACGTTTCAAACATACCACCAACTATAGATGGTATGCAAATGAAAGATCCTGAAGATACCGGTTTCCAAAGAGACAATTATAGAGTAAATGAAACCGTAGAGTTCGCTGCGCAGATTAATGAGGATATTGATTTGAACATTACATTTACTTGGGATTTCGGCGATGGCACCACTTCATCTACTATTTACTGTGTCAGCGACAATGTAGATTCAATAGAAGATGAATGTGGTGATAATAGTATAGAAAATGGTGAATGGATACGTTCTGAACATGTTTATATGTCTGAAGGGAACTATACAGTGGGATTAACCATAACTGACGGCACAGATATAGATTATTGGGAATTACATATAACTATTGACCCACAACCAGTATATGGTTGTACGGATCAAGAAGCAAATAATTATGACAACAATGCCACTGCTCACGACCCAAATCAGTGTAATTATGATAAAGAAGGTTGTACAGATTCTACAGCAACCAATTATGATCCGGAAGCTGATGTAAATGATGGAAGCTGTATTTTCCCTCAAGAAGATATTTGGGGTTGTATGGATGAAAATGCAGAGAATTACAATCCTGCTGCAAACAAAGAAGGTGTAAATTCTTGTGATTACGGGGAAGATAATCAAACCATTCCAAATAATGATAACGACGAAGAGGATGCTGGTGGACTTTTGGAAGCAATCCCAGGTTTTTCACTTCTCGCAGTTTCATCAATGTTGGTTCTTTTATCACTATTAAGACGAAGAACTTAATTCTATTAGTGTCAGAACGTCTTTCTACAGGCTGCAGAGGCCTAGATGAGCAGTTAGAGGGTGGCATTGAAATTGGAGCTTCTACACTCACTTACGGAGAGCCTGGTAGCGGTAAGACCAGTTTAGCAATTCAACTTTCTAAGAAGGTCATTTCTTCAGGTAAAAAATCTATTTTCATTGATACCGAAGGCGTCTCATTCGAACGTATACAGCAAATTTTTGGCGATACAGATACTTCAAATTTAATTATTTTAGAACCGAAAGATCAAGGAGAGTTATATCAATCAATATCGGACCCGCGTCTTATTCATTCGGATGTTGGCATTATTGTGGTGGACACTATAAATGCACATACAAGACTTGCTTACGCACTCGATAAAGAAAGGTGTGAAGCACAATTCTTGAAAATCCTAATGACTCTTCAAAATATATCTAGAAATTTCCCAATATCAGTTTTTATGACTGCACAAATATTCGAAAGAAATGGAGAGATAGAGCCGTATTTTGGTAGAACTTTAGTTTATATGGCAAAAACGCTTTTACTTTTTGAGAAAGGAGAGGCTCCAAGTCTTAGACATTCTCGATTAATGAAACACAGTTCTATAGCAGAAGGGTCTGTATCAGATTTCTTACTTACAAATCAAGGTTTGGAATAATTCATACCACGTTTTTAAATCTAGCCAGCATTGACTGATTTATGTCAAATTATGATGAATTAATCTCACGGGTAAAGGAACTTAGTGTAATCGAAAGTATCGGCGGTCTTTTGGCTTGGGATCAGGAAACTTTCATGCCTCCTAAGGGTGCACAATTACGTTCAGAATCATTAGCCTATCTTTCTAAAACTGCTCATGCAGCGTTAATAAATCCTGAAATGGGTTCTTTATTGGATTCTTTAGAAAATGATACTCTTACAGATATCGAATCTGCTAATGTTAGGGAAATACGACGTTCATATGATAAAGCAACCAAATTACCTATTAGTTTAGTAGAAGAAATGGCAAGACACAAATCGCACGCCTTACAAATTTGGCAAAAAGCCCGTGCGGAAAACGATTTCACTCAATTCGCCCCAGCCCTAGAGAAAAATTTGAATTTAGCCTGCCAGGCAGCTGAGCATTATGGCTACGAAGAAAACATTTACGATGCGATGTTAGATATTTATGAACAGGGGATGACAGTATCTCAGTTGGATTTACTTTTTGCAGGATTACGTAAAGAAATCGTTCCTTTGGTAAAAGCAATTGGAGAAAGTATCTCAAAACCAGATATTTCATTTCTAAAGTCAACTTCCTTTTCCGAAGAAGGTCAGCGTGATTTCTCTCTAAGAGTTTCAAAAGCAATTGGTTTCGATTTTGAAGGCGGCCGTATGGACACCTCTACACACCCATTTTGTTCTGGTGCAGGTCCTGACGATGTGCGTTTTACAACACGTTATGATGAATCATTTCCATTCGGTTGTTTGTATGGTGTAATGCATGAAACAGGCCATGGTTTGTACGAACAAGGATTATCTAGAGAGCATGAAGGAACTCCATTAGGTAAAGCAGTTTCCTTAGGTGTTCATGAATCTCAATCTAGATTGTGGGAAAATATAGTTGGCCGTAGTAGAGAATTTTGGAATTATTGGTTATCTGATTTTTGCGAAGTTTTCCCCGATGTCGGCGATTTAGATTTAGACACTATCCATCATGCAGTGAATAACGTTGAACCTTCTTTTATTAGGGTAGAGGCGGATGAAGCAACTTATAATTTGCATATTATGATACGTTACGAAGTCGAAAAAGCTTTGGTAAATGGGGATGTCAAAGTAAATGATTTACCACAATTTTGGAATTCACAGATGAAAAAATATCTTGGTATCACTCCACCAGATGACGCTCAAGGAGTTTTACAAGATATTCATTGGAGTATGGGTGCATTTGGCTATTTCCCAACATACACATTAGGAAATCTTTATGCTTCACAATTATGGGAAGCCACACTCTGTGATATACCAGATATGTCTTCTCTAATTTCACGCGGCGAAACACAACCATTGTTAGATTGGATGCGCACCAACATACACATACACGGTAGCCGCTGGGAACCAGACGATTTGATATTGCAGGCTACTGGAGAAAAACCATCAAGTGATGCATTTATCAGATATCTAAAGAAAAAATTTGAACATTTGTATAATCTATCTTAGAGTATTGGTAGCCCCGCCAGGATTCGAACCTGGGTCTCTGGCTCCAAAGGCCAGAATGATGGACCACTACACTACGGGGCTTTAGAACCTTATAAGGTCTAGTTTAATAGTAAACTATCTACAAAATCGTTATTAACTGTCACTCGAAATTGGGATTGGACTTTTTATGAGTAATGCCACCGAAAGATTTCTAGAAATGGTAAAAGCACACTTCGAAGAGAAGGGCCACTACGTGGGATGGGCAACTGTCGACAAAGCTAAGCAAATGGTAGTACAAATTAAATCTGAAAGTGGCTATTTCGTTTCTGCAAAATTTGGCATACAGGGTGAACACGTAATAATTTACGATGAGTGGGGGCGCTCCGTTGCCGTAAAGCCAACCAAAGCCAATTTGGAAGATGTTAAATCTTGGGCATATGATTAGAATTCAGGTATCTTACTCATACTTTTAGATCCGGGTCTAGGAATTATGTTCAAACTTGCCATTGCCCCTTTATTATCTATTTCAAAAATCCATGGTTCACACCATCCAATCTCCGTTTTCAAAATTTGTTCAGGACTGTATTTTTTTAATTTCATTACTAGGGCTCTAAGACTATTTCCATGCGCTACAACTAATACGTTTCCACCATCTAAAATTTTCGGCATTATCTCTTTTTCTAAGTAAGGAATAGCTCTTTCAGCCGTCATTTTAAGTGATTCACCATTGGGCGGTGCAATATCATAACTTCTTCTCCATATCTTAACTTGTTCCTTTCCAAATTTATCAGCTATTTCTTTTTTATTTTGACCAATCAAATCTCCATAATCTCTTTCATTCAGCGCCTGATTTTTAATTACTTCTAAATCTTCTTGTTTAATACCTTCTAAAATTATTGATAATGTTTTTTGTGCACGATATAAATTCGAAGTAAAAGCAACATCAAACAATTCTTTTTTTAATATTTCAGCAGCTTCTAAAGCTTCTCTTTCTCCCAATTTCGTTAGAGGTACATCTTTCCATCCTGTAAATCTATTTTCCAAATTATATGTCGATTGCCCATGTCTAATTAATACTAATTTGCCTAATTTCATTTTTCTTTAGAGTTTATTTTTTACGACTGAACGTATATTTCGCAGGCTCCCTCCATCTTCTTCCAGTTACGTATTTGCAAACTCTACATTTGAAACCTATCATAGCCTTTCCTCCAAATAATGTTTTGTTTTCCATTCGTTCTAGTAAATTTCTACAAACAGGACAAGGTTGACCTACAGAAGCAAATTCTCCTTTTTTGTATTCTCTTCCTTTTCTGTCTGTACCTCTTCCAGTTCTTCTCCATCTATCAACATCTCCGTCATATTCTATTTTTCTCTTTCTCAAATATCCAGTTTCAGTTTCTGGAACCTCATCCACTCTTCTAGTTTTAATATCTATTTTTATTTTTCCAGAATTAATACCAACAATTCTCATTCTTTCAGCACTAACGCCAGTTTCACTTCCACTTTTTGTTAAAATGTTCAACACTTCTCGATGTAGTTTTTTTTGACTGTCAATAAATATGCGCTTTTGTAGAATTTGATCCACTGCTTCAATTATTTCCTTATCACGTACCCTTTTCGACATCGTTTCTATAATGGCACACCTCGATTAAAACTTCTTTGCACCCATTCTTCTTTTCAATTTCAGAAAACTTTAACTATAGGTATACAACCTAAGGTGCATATGTCACTCAACGAGGTCAATGAGTTATTTTACTTATTAGAAAATCCCACAAGACGTCGAATTCTTGAGCTTTTATCTCGTGAAGGACACTACCCTCTTCAATTATCTAAAGAAATGTCTGTTACACAACAAGCAGTTGTTAAACATCTCAATATCTTAGAGGAACATGGGCTGGTTAATTCAGAAACAGAACCTAGCAATAGGGGCCCCTCTCGTAGGGTGTATTATTCCACACGCAATATTTCTCTTCAGATAGACGTTAGCCCATCGACATTCAAAGAACAGGCACATTCTTCTTCTAAACAAGATTCAATTTCAGATCTGCCAAAACACAAACATATGAGGGATGCTATAGATTCATCTAGAAAAATGGATTTATCTCAAAGGGCTAAATTATTGGATCGAGTTTCAAAAGATATCGAAAATTCACTAAAAGATACGGAAGAAGAACGTAAATCTTTGATTAATTTAACGAACCTCGTTAATAAAGAATTATATAAAATCACAGTCGAATCAAAATGTACTTACGATGAAAGGCGTCTTCTTTATTTCAGCATACAAAATCCTAATTTTACTATAGAAAAAGCCGCATCTTCATTAGGTATGGACGATTCTGAAGTTCATATTATTTTTGATGCATTGCATAGAAAAGGATTAATTAAGTAACTTTTAAAACAGGTTCATGCTTAAATAGTAAGTTAAATTTTAGACGTCTAGACTATGTTCAAACACGCTTCCAAATCTCTATCGATAGCAACATTATTAATTTCATTAAGTCTATTCAGCTTCTCAATAATTTCTCCTTCAGTACAATCTGAAACTTCCTATTTTGTTTCAGGTCTCGAAGATGCAATATTAAATGGTTATGAGAAAGGAGCAGTCTACGAAGTAAATGTCATGGTTCGTTCAGATATTAATATAGGGGGTCTGAACGTCTCAATTACGAATGGTTCGTTAAGTTTTAGTGATGTTATTTCAGAGGATGATTTACATTCATTATTGGTCACTGTTCCTTCTGAAAGTGGCAATTATGAAAATTGGTCGTTTTGGTGGTTTGCCCCTTCATCTTCTTTTGGTTTAGGCGAAGGAAGTTCAATTTTCAATATAGATTTCTTAGTTTCTGATGACAATGGTACTCTTACTGGTGATGTAGCTCTTTCTAGCCAATTGCTTGTTCCACCCCCTCCAGTTTCTTCAGATTCCGGTGTTGTCCCCAAGTGGGCAGAAGATTTAGCATGGTTTGGAGCATTAGCTACATTAGTATTAATTGTGGTTTCAGTACTTATTTTCACTCGAAAAGAGCAATCGTAACGTATATATCTACCCCATCTCTTTCAGATTGAGCCCGTAAGGGCTGGAGGACGTAACATGAATAGAAGAATTCTAAAAGACGAACAGGCTGTATCTCCTGTAATCGCCGTCATTTTGATGGTCGCGATCACAGTGGTATTGGCTGCTGTTCTGTACGTTTGGGCTAGCAGTTTCTTAGCTGGTACAAACAAGCAAGCTCCGATTGGCGCTATGGCACCATCGGCTGCTGGAGACGACTGGAGGGTAGAAATCATTAAGATGACACCATCCGTGTCCGTAAACTCTGTTGAATGGTACCTAAAGGATACCTCAGGTAACACAGCTCAATCGGGCTTTGTATCTGATGTCTATGGGTACTACGTTGGAGCAGACAGCGACGGTGACGGCGCTGGCGACATGTGCATTGTCTTTTCAGACAATGATTTTGACGGAAAGTTGACTCCAGGTGACAAATTCGATGCATCATCGGATTGTCTCGGTTTCTCGCTAAACGGGTATGCCTTCTCATTGAAGTTTAACCCAACAGGCGATCAAATCTACGAAGTTAACTTCTAGATTCGATAAAACCGGAAAAAAGTTTGGATGAGTTTGTGGACCTTCGGGTCCACACTCTTCCTCACAATTTTTTATAACCAAGGTAATCTCTTTGGTTTTTGTTCTATAATTTTTACTTCAGCTTCAGGTATTAAGTTCTGAACAACATTTCCAATTGTTTTAAATCTCGGATTCTTAGCAACAACCATTTTCCCTTCAAATATACTCGTATCGGGATATTTTGCTAAGAAATCTACCGCACCTTCTTTCCACGGCTCAGGTCCTATATGTTTAATTTTATCCATTCTTTCAATTATTTCAGATTCAATTATTATCATTGCTTTATTTTCTATTTTTACATCATATGATATAACTTTAAATTCTTCTAAATTTCTAATTATTTTTCGGGCCTCACCCCTTAGCCACGAAAGTGCACTTTCATCATCCATTTCTGGTTTGTCAATGCTAATCATAGTTATGTCTCCACTTTCTTCTTTTTCGATATGTTTAGGAAAGAAATAATTCCGACTTTCATTTTTCAAGAACATTTTAGATGCCAAAATAGTCAGACTAAGGACATCTTTAGTTACAGATGCTGCTACATTACGCCCCGGGTCCACAGGATCCTTCATAACCATTATGTCGTGATGTTTATTTTCCCCAATATCGTGCATTATCAAAGGGCATTTACACTTAGACAACCATTCTATAAAACCTCTAAATCCATTATTTTTTATAACTAGAAGTTCTAGTAAATATCCAGAGAAACCGCCCACAGACGAAGATGCACCATACGTTCCTATCCCTTCCATAAATTTCTTAGCCAATCTTATTTCGTCCTCCATTCCATTAATCTCTTTTTTGATATGGGCTGTATGAAATGGTGTCCTATCTACAGCAGACTCTGGCTTACTCGGATCTTCTATATTATAGCAAGGCACAACATCTACAAATATCTCTTCAAATTTTCCTCTTAAGTATGGGTGGGAAGCATACACTTCGCTTCCTTCCGGTATTATTTTTCTTGCTATTTCCAATCCCAGCTCTTTTAGATTTGTACCAATTGGAAATTTAATACAGATATCTATATCAACATCTTCTAAAAACGTGTTCTTCGATACGGAACCAACTAGTTCTACTTCAACTCCATCAGGAACTACTTTTCGCGCCCTTTCCTTAATTTTTTCTGCGGTTTTTATAATCTGTTGCTTTCGTTCAGCTTGCGGCACTATCTCCTTCAAAACCGCTTCAATTACGTCACTCACGTTTCTCCATTAGGTGGTTTCACTTTACCTTTACGCCACGCCTTTTGGCGTTCTCTTTCAGCTCTTTCCATTATATTTTCCATATCATCTTTCACATTAACGAATAGCGGAATACTAGAAATTATAATGCCGATTAATAATGATATCAACGCAATTCTGTAATCACTTCGGTATGTTATATATTCTAAGAATATCGAAAACATCACTATTCCTCCTATAGTTGTAACCCAAGTTATTTTTCTATATGTTATTTCAGAGACAAATTCGCTTCCTTGTATCTCTTTTTCTATATTTTCTATTTCCCCAACTGCCGGCATCAACTTTTCGTTTTTATCTGTTCTTGAAAATCCACCTTTACGCTTCAAAACATACCATGTTATACTGCCAGAAATTAAACAAACGACGATTGATGCACGCATAAGCACCATCACACTCCATCCATACCTGCTCATGAAAAAAATTAGATAAAGTGCAACAAACCAAATCGAAATCACAATTAAATTTGGCAAATCAAAAAAACGATTTCTTTCACTCAATTTCTATTTTCCATCGTTATGGCTTCAACAGGGCACGCAAAAACACACAAAGTACACCCAGTACAAGTATCGTCCATAATCTGTGCTTTTTTAGATTCAAATTCGATAGTGCGCGCATCTAAATGATGAGAAATCATATCTATAGAGGCGAAATTACAGAAATATACGCATTGAGTACATCCGATACATTTCTCTTCGTCAACCAAAGCTACGTATTCATTACCTCTTGATAAAGAATCCAATGTTTCCTTTCTTAAATCTTTAAACATACTTTTAGCTTTTTCAATACCAGTAGATGGCATTTCCTCTTTACTAAGTACTTCGTTCATTTTATCTAACCATTTAGTTGGCTTTGGTGCATGATTCAATGACATCGCTGTCGATGAGATTTCAGGTTGAACTGTAGGTATTACTTCTTCTTGTACATTTCCACCACTCTCTTCTGCAGGCGCTTCTTCAGCGGCAGGTGCCGCTGAATCAACCACATCACCGGGATCTGTAATCAATACAGCATCCACAGGACATACCT
>MDTE01066470.1_pt1 | contig 14444 bp, 14 predicted proteins | sample 811231 | NCBI WGS metagenome assembly MDTE01 (sample SAMN05326651, study PRJNA326480) | marine metagenome | isolation source: seawater | place: Indian Ocean: Red Sea | collected 2010 | reverse complement strand
CATCGAGCCGATCATGGCCTCGATGCGCTTGAGCTGCTGCTCCCCCTGCTTGAGCATGCCGTCATCGATCTTGTTCATGCCCGGGATCATTTTCATCAGCCCCCCCAGCGAGCCCATGCGCTTGATCAAGCGCATTTGCTTCACAAAGTCCGAAAAATCAAACGTCGCCTCCTGCAGCTTCTTCTGCATTTTTTCGACGTCGGCGAGTTCGACCTCCTTCTGGGCCTTCTCCACCAGCGTCAGCACATCACCCATGCCGAGGATGCGGCTGGCCATCCGTTCGGGATGGAACGGCTGCAGGGCCTCCACCTTCTCTCCGGTGCCGATGAACTTGATCGGCTGACCGCTCACCTTGCGGATCGAAAGGGCGGCACCGCCGCGGGAATCACCATCGAGCTTGGTGAGCACCGCTCCAGTGATGCCCACCTGGTCGTGGAAGGCGCGGGTGAGCTCGGCCGCCTCCTGGCCGATCATTGAATCCACCACCAGCAGCACCTCATCGGGCTGCACAGCGGTGCGGATCCGCACCATCTCCTCCATCATCTCGGTGTCGATCTGGAGGCGACCGGCGGTGTCGACCAGCAGCGTGTCGAAGCCTTCCTCTTTCGCCTTGGCCAGACCAGCGGCGGCGATGTCCTCCGGTTTGGCCTCAGCCCCGAGACTGAACACCTCCACATCGATCTGAGCACCGAGCGTTTTCAGCTGCTCGATCGCCGCTGGTCGGTAGACGTCGGCTCCCACCATCAGAGCTCTGCGACCCTGATCCTTGAGATGCAGGCCAAGCTTGGCGGTTGCGGTGGTTTTACCGGCGCCCTGAAGGCCGGCCATCAACACCACGGTGGGGGCTTCAGCCGCTTTGGCCAGGGGAGCGTTGTCCCCTCCCATGACCTCCACCAGCTGCTCGTGGACCACCTGGATGAACTTCTGATCCGGGCTGACCCCGCGCACCACCTCGGCTCCGACGGCCTTCTGCCGCACATCGGCAACGAAGTCCTTCACCACCGGAAGGCTCACATCGGCTTCGAGCAGAGCGCGGCGAACGTCCTTCAGCGCCCCCTCGACGTTCGTCTCGCTGATGGTGTCCTGGCCTCTCAGCCCCTTGACCGCATCCTCAAAACGGGCTGACAGCTCATCGAACATCGGGTCGGCTCAGCGAAATCAGTTCATCGATCGTAAAAAGCGGAGCAACCAGCACCTCATCCCTTGGACAGGTATTCGTGCAGTTTCCACTGGTCGCCGTCGCGACCCAGGATGTAGGTGATCGTGAGGCTGGTCGGGTCAGTGCGGTCCACCACGGTGCCGGATTGATCGGTGGTGCTGTCGCTGTAAGCAACCTGAGCCTTCAATTCAATGCGACGCGGCGTACGGCTGACGACCTCGAGGGAGGTCACTGCAGCCTTCACAACCGTGGTGTTGCCAGCGGCGACATCCGCCTCCCGTTGCTGGTCAACCCGATCGATCAACCGCTGTCGCGCCACAACGGGCAGCTGAGAAGGCTGCCCCTGGAGAGCGAGAGCTTTGCTGTCAAGCCAGCCCTGGACCAGCATCCGAAGTTGAGCGTCATCAGGACCATCGCTGCGGAGTGGTTGCAGCTGGGGATTCACCTTGGAGATCTCCGGTTGCAGCGTTGCCTGTGGCGGCAAGGTGGCTGGGTCCTGAACCGACGGTTTGCCTTCTCCGGATTCCTGACGTTCCAGTTCGGGTGACAAAGCCAGCGGAGCCGTTGCCCGGGGTCGCAGCATCACAGCGGCTGCCAGAGCGGCCACCAAACCCACCAGCACCGATGCCACCACCAACCTGAGACGGTTGGTGGATCCAGTGGACGCCGGATCGGGCGAGTCCAACTGGTCCGTCATTGAACCGGCTATGGATGCTCCGTTGTCAGATTCGTCGGGTTGCGATGCGCTGACATCAGCCGTCAGCAAAGAACTCAACCCAGGCTCTGTCCCAGTCGAAGACAGGTTCTGACGGGCCGACTGGCGATCGATGCGATCGACATAAGCCTGCACATCCCGGTCGGCAAACCAGGCATCAAGATCAACTCCGGTGGCATCAACATCCCGGTAACCGGGAAGCACATCCCGTTCAAGCCAGACTCTGCAGTATTCGCACTGGGCTGCAAGGTGATCACCTGGATGCTCCGCCAGCCAACGCAGGAGCTCCTGGTCGCGGATGGCGCTGAAATGCAGAGACGCCTCTGAGACATTGCCCAGGAGAAGGTCAAGGCAGCCCAGCAGGGGCATCGGATCAAGATCGGATGCCCCCAGTTGCTTCAGCTGATCGCGGGCCTGCTCAAGGAATTCCGGTTTGCGCCGTGAGTAACCGGCGGCTGCCAAGGCGAACACCGCAAGACAACCGGCTTCAACCGAGCCCTCGGCCAACCAGCCGCGGAACAGATCGATCTGCTCCTGCACCGTGAGAAAGCGACGAATCTGCTGAAAAAACGATTCGAAATCCGCCTGCACCATGGATGCATCGGCTGCATCTAGCGTCAGACCATCGGGATCCAGACCTCCCCGATCGCGCACCAGACCATCAAGCAGCGAGATGCCCCGCTGGCGAGCATCGGCATCGGAGAGATCCCGGCTCAGAAGATCCAACACGCGATAGGGAAGCAGATCATCCAGCTCCTGCTGAAGGCTGGCTTGCTGATCGGGCAACTTGCCCATCCTCTGCTGAAGATCAATGCCTTCCCGCAGCAGCTGTGCAGCGGACTCATAACGCCGCTGCTGCTGCTCATCCCGGGCCGCATCCCGGCAGGCGAGGGCCGCCAGCAGGGTCAGATCCGCTTCTCGACCACTGCCGAGGGCTGGTGCCTGAGGTGGCTGAAGACCCTGACGGGCGAGCTGGAAGGCTTCGTGGGCTGATCCGGCCTCCCAGAGCAGGATCAGACCGGCCACTTCGCTGCTGGCAGCCAGATCCAGGCCGACGGTCTCATTGGGATGAGACGCACTCAACGAGAGGAGTGCCGCCTCGTAGTCAGCCCGGGCACTCGAATCGGTCAGCAGATCAGCGGATCGCCGCAACAGCGCCTGACGCTGCAGCAAACCCTCATGGGTAAAGCCCTCGTCCGGTGGACTGTCGCTGCGGGTCTGGAGACGCCTCAGGATGGAAGCGGGATCGGCGGAAGGACTGACACCCAGCAGCCGGAAATGATCGATGGGCAGATCCAACGTCCAGAGGTTGCCTGAGGGCGAACTTTAGTCAGTGTCTGGGGTTTTGCCCAACTCACACGGGCTGGCCCTTAAAGTCGCCAGCATTGATTAGGACGGTCATGGGTCAGGACCTTGCGGTCGACAACGCTCCCATCAGCAGCGCGGCCGCCGGTCCCCATGCGGAACGTCTGTCAAACCTGGTGACCGCCCAACGGGCCTCGGTGGACCGGGAGACAGGCCTGGAGCTGTTCCGGGACATGACCCTTGGCCGACGATTCGAGGACAAGTGCGCGGAGATGTACTACCGCGGCAAGATGTTCGGCTTCGTTCACCTCTACAACGGCCAGGAGGCCGTGAGCACTGGGGTGATCGGCGCGATGAAGCGCCAGCACGATTGGTTCTGCAGCACCTACCGCGACCACGTGCATGCCCTGAGTGCCGGCGTTCCCGCCCGGGAAGTGATGAGTGAGCTGTTCGGCAAGGAAACCGGTTGCAGCAAGGGTCGCGGTGGATCCATGCACCTCTTCTCCAAGGAACACCACCTGCTGGGAGGCTTCGCCTTCATCGCTGAAGGCATCCCCGTCGCCCTGGGCTCAGCCTTCACCAGCCGCTACAAACGGGATGCCCTCGGTGATGCCTCAAGCAACGCCGTGACAGCAGCATTCTTCGGCGATGGAACCTGTAATAACGGTCAGTTCTTCGAATGCATGAACATGGCGCAGCTGTGGAAGCTGCCGATCATCTTCGTGGTCGAGAACAACAAATGGGCCATCGGCATGGCCCACGACCGCGCCACCAGTGACCCGGAGATCTGGCGCAAGGCCAGTTCCTTCGGCATGGCCGGGGAAGAAGTGGACGGCATGGATGTGCTTGCCGTGCGTGCTGCCACCCAGCGAGCCCTGGATCGAGCACGGGCCGGGGAAGGCCCCACATTGCTGGAGTGCCTTACCTATCGCTTCCGCGGTCATTCCCTTGCAGACCCGGATGAACTCCGCGCTGAACAGGAGAAACAGTTCTGGGCTCAGAGGGATCCCTTGAAGGCCCTGGAGAGAGACCTGACGGGCCAGGGGCTGGTCAACAGCGACGAACTCCGTGCCATCGAAAAAGAGATCGATGGCGTTGTTGAGGATTGTGTGGAGTTCGCCCTTGCAGCCCCCGAGCCTGATCCAGCAGAGCTGACCCGCTACATCTGGGCCGAAGACTGATCCCCTGATCCCAGAATTCCTCTTGGAACTCAGATACCGCTAGGCAGACGCCGGGTCAGATTGCGCAACTTGCGTAACGCTTTGAGCTCAACCTGACGAACACGTTCGCGGGAGACATCCATCAAGCGACCGATTTCAGCCAGAGTGTGACGCTCGTTGCCCTCCAGCCCGAAGCGCAGCCTCAGCACGTGCTGCTCCTGCTCGCTGAGGTGACTGAGCCAACGCCCCAGCTGCTCGTGGTGAATGCGTTGCTCAACAATGTCGAGGGGTTCATCCAACGAGGAGTCGGCAATGAGATCTCCCAGGAAACTGCGACCCTCCTCCCCATTCACAGGGGCATCGAGGCTGCTGGTGGTGAGGGCCTGCCTGAGGAGTGAATCAAGCTCATCCAAGGGGATGTCCATCGCCTCGGCGATTTCCACGCGGCTTGGCATCGCACCGAGCTTGTGAGCCAGATCAAGACTCACTTTGCGGATCGTGGTGAGTCGCTCGCTGAGATGGACGGGAAGCCTGATGGTGCGGGACTGACAGGCGATGGCACGGGTCATGCTCTGGCGAATCCACCAGAAGGCATAAGTGGAGAACTTGTAACCGCGGGTGGGGTCAAATTTCTCGACTGCACGCTCGAGCCCCAAGGATCCTTCCTGGATGAGGTCGAGCAACTCCAGACCCTTGCCTTGATATTTCTTGGCAACGCTCACAACCAGGCGGAGGTTGGCTTTCATCATCCGTTCCTTGGCCCGTCGACCAATGCGAAGCAATCGGCGCTGCTGACCGGTCAGTTCGTGGTCTTCAAAAGTTTTGGAACCGTCTTCCGTCAACGTCATCATCGCCTGGACCTGATTGCCCAGTTCGATTTCTTCGGCAGGGGTCAGCAGTGGAATGCGGCCGATGGTGGCCAGGTACCAGCTGACTGGATCACTGCTCCGACGGCGCTGGGAATCGATGGGTTTCTGAGCCGATGAAACCATTGCGTGTCCTCCGCCGTGGTCACAAAACCTTCTTATAAAGATCAAAAAAACAGAAGTGTTTTCAGCAACCTTTCAGATTTGTGCGAGCGAATCGAAACACTTCATCGCTCCATCGCATTCAATGAAGAAATGTCTTATCGGACCACCTCCGAAGACAAAGTTTCGTGTTGAAAACGTGATCATTCAGAAGTGTTCCCCAGGAATTGTCCTGATTGACTGACAACAATTGCTGCGGTTGGATTGTCTGATGGCCGAACGGCTTGTCCCAACACAACCGCTCCCACTCCACGACCCCACACACTGGAGTGAGGTCAACACCTCCGATGAGCAGCGCCATCAGCTCAACTGATCAACTCCCATCAGCTGCAGGGGAGGCAGCGCTGGATCGGCTGCGGACCTGGCCAGGGGAGCACCGTGTAGCCGTTGGTCTGTCCGGCGGAGTGGACAGTTCCCTGACCGCAGCCCTCTTGGTGGAGGCGGGTTGGGAGGTCGAGGGCCTCACGCTTTGGTTGATGAGTGGCAAAGGCGCCTGCTGCGCCGAAGGCCTCGTCGATGCAGCCGGAATCTGCGAGCAGCTCGGCATCCCCCATCACGTGGTGGACACGCGAAACACCTTCCAGCAGGAAATTGTGCAGCGGCTGGTGGACGGCTACCGCGACGGCATCACACCCCTGCCCTGCTCCCAGTGCAACCGCTCGGTGAAATTCGGACCGATGCTCGAGTGGGCCACCAAGGAGCGGGAGCTCCCCCGAATCGCCACAGGCCATTACGCCAGGATCCGCCATAGCGGTGCACAGGGCCGGCATCAATTGCTGCGCGGACTCGACCGCCGCAAAGACCAGAGCTATTTCCTCTACGACCTGCCCCAGGACGTGCTGGGAAGGATCGTTTTCCCGCTGGGCGAACTCAGCAAAGCCGACACCCGACTGGAAGCGGCACGGCACGGCCTGCGCACGGCGGAAAAACCGGAAAGCCAGGACCTCTGCCTGGCGGATCACCATGGCTCCATGCGGGCATTCCTCGATGCTTATCTCCCTCCGCGCCAAGGCGAGATCGTTCTGAATGACGGCACGGTGGTAGGCGAACATGACGGAATCGAGCACTTCACCATCGGCCAACGCAAGGGCCTCGGTGTGGCCTGGCGGGAACCGCTGCATGTGATCCGGCTGGACCCTGCGATGAACCGCGTCGTGGTGGCGCCCCGTGCGGAGGCAGGGCGACGCAGCTGTGTGGTGGGAGCCATCAACTGGGTCTCCATCACCCCGCCCCGACAGCCGCTGGAGGTGGAGGTTCAGGTGCGCTACCGCAGTGAACCGGTGGCGGCGCAACTCACACCCATCCCCCATCAACCAGAGGATGAAGCGCGACAGCGCCCCGATCGCTGCCGGCTGCAATTCCGTGATGACCAGTTCTCCATCACGCCCGGACAGGCCGCTGTCTTCTACAGCGGAGAGACGGTGCTGGGGGGAGGTCTGATTCAGCGCGACGACCAGGTCCAGCCGCTGACCAGCCGCGAATAGCCCGAAATCCGTCTCCGCCGCTGAAGCTCAGCAGCTGCAACAGCCTCGCTCCCCGGCTCCATCAACCGCTGCACCGATCCATCCGCCGACACCAGCGCCGTCGGGCCCGTGTTCGCCACGCTGAGCAGGTCGCGACCGGTTTCAATCGCCCGCAGCTGCGCCAGGGCCAGAAATTGCCGTTGCAAGAGCAGGGGGTACGGATCGAGATTGGCGATGGTCAACAACCATTCAGCCCCCTCCGACGTCGCCTTGGCCAAGGCCCATCCATCGCTGATCTCGTAGCAGATCGCGATGGCGGAGGGTGAAGGCCAGGCCTGCACAGACCGGGAAGCATCGCCGGGCTGAAGCCCCCCCACCGCCGACAACCCCCGGGTGAAGCCTGCCGGCAACGGCGGCAACCACTCACCGAGCGGCACCAGACGGTGTTTGTCCACGAGGGGCTCCAACACTGCATGATCGGGCCTTACCAGCACCACACTGCTGCGCAGCTGCCCTCGAACCCAGCGGAAACCACCGCTGATCAACGGCAAGGGCACCCCCCCCACATCATCGGGTTGCCAGCGGGAGGGCAGGGTTCCCTCCGGTGCCACCAACGCCTCCACCTTCAGGGCCGCGGCCTGCTGCAAAGCCGCTGACAACACTGCGTTGAAGCGCCTCTGGCGCTCCGGGTTGAACTTCTCACGGGTGGGAATCGCCGGCTGCCAGGCACCAAGGCGCAGGGCTGCGAGGGCGGGCGGCGGACTGAGACTGAGCGCCCCCAAGGCATGGGCCAGCAGCAGGGACAGCAACCAACCGGTGCTGCGTCTCCCCCGACGGCGCCAAAGCTGCCAGAGCCCCCACCCCCAGATCAGCTGAAGCGTGGCCAGCCCGCCGCTGCCCAGCCAGCGGGCCAGGCCAGCCAGTGACCGGTCCAGAGGCAACACACTCCCGCCGACACCGATCCAGAACAGAGGAGACCCCTCCAGCAGCAGTTCCGCTCCCCCCCAGACCATCGCCAGCAGCAGCACCTGTCCGAACCGCCAACTCCCGTCCCGTGAGCGGCACCACCGGGCCAACAGCGACCAGAGCAGCAGCAGCAGGGATGCCGCAACGCAGCAGACCAACAGGAGCGAAACAGCCACCGGCAGACTGAGCCAAGCCGGCAGGCCCATCCAGGTGAGTGGATGCAGGCCAAGAATCCAGCGGTGGCTGATCAGAACGGCGAACAGCCCCCAGAACGCCGCATCGCGCGGTCGGTCCGCCAGCGACCACAACAGGGCTAAAGCAGGAAGCATCGCCAGCGGACCCGCCGCCCCGGGGGCCAGTCCGGCCAGGACTCCACCCAGAACACTTCGCAGCAGTGGCTGAGAACGAAGATCGCCCATGGTCAGCAAGGCGCAGCAGCGTCATCCTGATGCCAGGCCGCAACCGCGAAGGATGGAAACCGCCAACCCTCTGCAACAGCTGCTTGTGCGCGGTCTCGGCACCACAACCCTTGTGGCCGATCGTCTGCGCGGAGTCACCCAGGACTGGGTGAGTCGCGGCCGTCTGGACCCCAACCAGGCCTCCGCCCTTGTGGATGATGTGATGAAGGCGCTTCGGGGCGAAACCCCGGAACTGGAAGAAAAGGTGGAGCGGGATATCGAGCGCAACCGCGACAACCTCCTGCAGGACATCGGCGTCGCCAGTCAGAAGGAAGTTGATGAACTGCGGGGCCGCATCGACCGCATCGAGCAGCAGCTGCGTCAGCTCAATCGTGGCGATTGAACGACCCCTTCTGGGGCCAGAATCAACGCAACCCGATGCGGCAGCCATGCGCGACATCCTGATCAGCTCCACCGTTTGCGTGCTCTGCCTGCTGTTGGCCCTGGTCAGCCAGCTGGTGGCTCCCTCCACTGTCAACGCAGCCGCCGCAGCCAACACCTCTGCCGCAACCGCCAGCGTTGTGAACCGATCGGCCCCTGTCACCGCAGCGGCACGGTCCAGCTTCGAGCTGGACCCTGATGACCCCAACCCAACCTTGTTTGCCATGGCTCCCGACACCAATCAGGCCGATGCCTCCGCCCTCGGCGGCCCCCTCGATGCCCCCGACACCCAGATCACGGCCAGTGGCTTGAAGATCACCGAATTGAAGGTCGGTGAAGGAGCCGAAGCCGCCTCCGGCCAGACCGTTCAGGTGCACTACCGGGGAACGCTTGAAAACGGCAAGCAGTTCGACGCCAGCTACGACCGCGGAACCCCCTTCAACTTCCCCCTCGGAGCCGGGAGGGTCATCAAAGGCTGGGATGAAGGGGTGGTTGGCATGAAGGTTGGCGGCAAGCGCAAGCTGGTGATCCCACCAGACCTCGCTTACGGCAGCCGTGGCGCCGGCGGCGTGATCCCCCCCAACGCCACCCTGGTGTTCGAGGTGGAGTTGCTCGACGTGAAGTGATGGGCCGCAGTTAGGCTCCAGGAAAGCAATTTCGTTCCCAACCGATGCTGCGCTCGGCCCTCACCGCCCTCGTCCGCGCTCTTCCTGCCGCTGTGGCAGAAGCCCACTGCGACGGCCCCTGCGGCGTTTATGACCCCGCTTCCGCCCGCGTCGCTGCGGAAGCAGTCCTCTCCATGACCAAGAAGCTCAAGGCCATGGAAGCTCCCGCTGCTGGTGATGCCGCAGCTCTAGCGGCCTACAACAACACCTTCGGTCGCTATGTGGCCATCAAGGAAGAGGAAGCGCAGAAGACCAAAAAGGAACTGCTGATCCTCTGGACTGACTATTTCAAGCCTGAGCACCTGGCCACATTCCCAGACCTGCACGACACCTTCTGGAAGGCCGCCAAACTCTGCAGCGCCTGCAAGGTCAACATTGATCAGGCCAAAGCAGAGGAGCTGATGGCCGCCGTCGAGAAGATCCACGGCATGTTCTGGCAGTCGAAGGGCCGCAGCGACGCCTGGGTCACCGCCTCCTGAATCCGGACAGGTTGTCCGCTCCATTGGCAGCAGCAGGTCTCAAGGATCTGCTGCTGTTTTTTTGTGGCCGGCGGCTGCTGCTGCAGGTTCAGGGAGATTCCATGCTCCCTCACCTGGCATCCGAAGATCGGATCTTGGTCAACCAGCGAATCCGTCCAAAACGTGGCGACATCGTGGTGGCATGGCATCCCAGGAAGCCAGGGGTTCGTCTGATCAAGCGGCTGCACAGGCTTGAACCCAACGGCATGCACCTGCTGGGTGACAACCCATCCGCCAGCACCGACAGTCGCCAGCTGGGGGCCATACCCACGGCGTTGCTGATCGGTGTGGCTGTCTCGTGTCTCAGAAGACCGCCGACGACGTCTTCTGCAACCAGATCGCACCGGTGACGATCGAGAGAACTCCGGTGCCACCCACCAGCAGGGGCAGCAACCGTGCACCGCTGCGCAAGGTCAGGAACGACACCACGATGACCACCGCAACCATCGCTGCAATGGAACCGCAGAGGTAGGCGACGATGTAGCCGAACGCAGCAATGGGAGGCAGAGCCAAGGCAGGAATCACCGCCAGAAGATGGCTGGCACCGGCCAGGCCATGCAGAAGCCCCAGTCCAGATGCGGCATGGGCATGGCGCCGGTGGTTGCTTTGACCGCGCACATGCAGATGCAGATGCTGGTGGGGTTGATCGCCATCGTGATGGTGTTCATGGCTGTGCAACTCCAGCCCAAAGGCCGTTCTCACTGCCAGAGCACCCACCACCAACAGAGCAACGCCCACCAGAAATTCCGCCCAGGAGGACATCGTCTCGACGTGGACCAGATCCTTAAGCCCGATTGAGATCAAAGCCAGGAGCACCACTCCGGCCGAATGACCAGCACCCCAAGCCAGACCGGCCCGCAGCGCCGGCAAGGGTTTGCGCAGCGAGAACGGGGCCATCGCCACCAGGTGATCAGCGCCGCCGACGACGTGAACGGCGCCGGCGGCAAAACCGGTCAGGACGCTGATCAACAAAGCACTGCTTTTAAAAAATCATTCTGCAGGACAGGGCGGACTAACCCTGAATCAACTGAGTCAAAGCCGACTGCACGTCCTGCTGACGCATCAATGCCTCTCCGACCAGTACCGCCTCGGCTCCAGCAGCCTGAACGCGATCCAGGTCAGACCGTTTGAACAGACCTGATTCACTCACCAGCAACGCCTGCTGATCCCGAAGACGGTCGCCGAAGCGCTGCATGAGCTGCTCGGTGGTGGCCAGATCGGTTTCGAAGCTGGTGAGGTCACGGTTGTTGATGCCGATCAAGGGGAAGCCCCCAAGGTTGAGCACCCGCTCCATCTCGGCGGCATCATGCACTTCAACGAGGACGTCAAGTCCCAGAGCCGCCGCCGCCTTCTGCAGGTACTGCAGATCCTGATCCGTCAGGATCGCTGCGATCAACAACACGGCATCGGCACCAGCCGCCCGGGCCTGGAACAACTGATAGGGGCTGAGAACGAACTCCTTGCACAGCAAGGGCAGTTCCACCGCCTGCCGCACCTCGACCAGAACGTCGAATCCCCCCTGGAAAAAGGTCTTGTCCGTGAGAACGGAGAGGCAGCGCGCACCGCCGGCGGCATAAGCCCTGGCGATGGCCACCGGGTCAAAGTCCTCGCGGATCACCCCTTTGCTGGGGCTGGCCTTCTTCACTTCTGCGATGACGGCAGGCTGCACCGGAGCCTCTCGCAGAGCTGCCAGAAAGTCCCGTGTCGGAGGCAGATCCTCGATCTGACGCTTGAGGTTCTGCAACGGCACCCGTTCGCGGGCTGCATCCACCTCACGGTCCTTGGCCCAGACGATCTTTTCAAGGATGTTTCTGGGTTCCTCCTCATCGTGGGGAACGGCATATTCCAGATGCGCCACGCGCACCTTGGGGTTGGGGGGACGACGACGGATCTCCATGAACAAGGGGGGGTTGGTGGCGATAAAGATGAACCAGCGTTGGATCAGGCCACGAGCTGCGAGGCAGCCTGCTTGTAGGCCACTTCCACCACTTCACTGAGCGTTGGGTGCGTATGCACCTCTGTTGACAACTGCCGCACGCTCTGACGACGGGCCACGGCATTGGCCACTTCCTGAATCAGATCAGCGGCGTGAAGTCCGTAAATGTGGGCACCCAGCACTTCGCCGCTGGTTTTGTTGAACAGCAGCTTCATCAGGCCGTCGCTTTCCAGTTCAGCCAGTGCCTTGGAATTGGCCTTGAAATAGCTGCGCACCGAACCAAGATCGAAGCCCTCCTGGGCGGCGAGTTCCCTGGCATCGACTTCGCTCAGTCCCACCGAGCTGATTTCAGGGTGGGTGAAGGTGGCTGCGGGGATGCTGCGGTAATCGATCTCGCGGCTGTGGCCCAGGATGTTGTCCACCGCCACCGTGCCCTGGGCGGCCGCGGTGTGGGCCAGCATCAATTTGCCCGTCAGGTCACCGACAGCCCAGAGGTGAGGAACGGGCTGATCGTTGACAAGCACACGCATCTGGTCGTCGATGGGAACGAAACCACGGTTGGTTTCCACGTTCATCGTCTCGAGATTGAGCCCCTTGCTGCTGGGAACCCGACCCGTGGCCACCAGCACGGCATCCACCTCGAGGGTCTCCACCAGCTCACGGCTGTTGAAATCAGCCAGCTCGATCTGCACCGGGCAGCCAGGCGTGACCTTTCGGGCCAGAAGACCGGAGCGCGCATCGATGTCGCGGCTGTCGATGAGATGGCGACCAGCGATCTTGGCGATGTCTGGATCAAAGGTGGGCATCACCTTGTCCATCGCCTCGATCATCGTCACTTCACAACCGAGCGCGGTGTACACATCGGCGAATTCAAGGCCGATGTAACCGCTGCCGATGATGGCAATCCAACGGGGAAGCCACTCGAGGTTGATGGCTTCATCGCTGGTGAAGACCGTGCGTCCATCGGTCTCAATGCCGGGTGGAACGAAGGGATCGGAACCTGTGGCCAGGATCACGTCCTTGGCGGTGATCACCCTGTCGACACCACTGGGTTCCCGCAGTCCGACCCGCTGTGAGCCCTCCAGACGACCATGGCCACGCAGGATCGTTACACCGGCCCGTTCGAGGGTTTTGGTGAGGTTGGTGCGGATCGTCTGCACCAGATTGTTGGCGTGATCAGCGATCTTCTGGCGCTCGAACCGCACAGGAGCCGCATGGATTCCGAAACTGGCCAGGTGCTGATCATCCGCCAGTTCACGCACCTTGCCGCTGGCGGCCAGAAGCGCCTTGGACGGAACACAGCCGCGGTTGACGCAGGTGCCCCCCATGTCCCGCGATTCAATGATGGCGGTTTTGAGGCCGTGCTCTGCGGCGTGCTTAGCGGCATCAAACCCGCCATAGCCGGCACCGATGACAATGACGTCGTAGTCGAAACTGGCGTCGCTCACCCGTGCTGCTGCGAAGGAGCCGTCATTGTCGCCCGTCGACGCTCCAGCAGGAGAGGCACGGCGGCGGCTGCCACATTCAGCGACTCCACCCGAGGACTGTGGGGCAGAGTCACGGCATGGGTACAGCAGGCAAGCAGCTCTGGATGAAGTCCCGCCCCCTCAGTGCCCAGGACGAGCGCTGTCGGCAACCGCCAGTCCAGATCCCAATAGGGCACCGGTCGAATCGGAGCGGCTGAATCGGGCACGAGGGTGGCCACCACCTGGATCCCCGCGGCGGCCAGTCGCTTGAGTTGTTCTGTCAATTGGCTGACCGCCGTTCCCTCATCGGGTCCGAAGCGTTGGTGCGCCAGTTGCAGCAGTGCTCCGGCTGAAGCGCGAAGGCTTTTGCTGCCAAGCGGGTCAACCCCTGATCCCAACCAGACGCTCTGGACATCAGCCGCCAGCGCCGTCCGCAACAAGGTTCCGAGATTGCCTGGATCCTGAATCCGATCCAGCACCAGCAGGAAGTTCACGTCCGTTGGCGGATCCGGCAGGACATCCAGGGGACACAGGCACGCGACACCATCCGGTGTGATGGTGCTGAGGGCTGCCTTCAGCACCTCCTCGGTGACGAGACGAATCGGCGCTGATCCGTCCAGGTCGTCGAGGAGCTGTTGATGGTGCAGACACCATCGCTCCGTTGCAACCAATTCGACCGGTTTGAGATGGCAACGAATCAGCTCCTGCAGGAGATGGGTGCCCTCAAGCAGCAGGAGCCCTTCGTTGTCGCGACCTTGACGGCTTGATAACGACCGCAACCGTTTGACCAGAGGATTTCGACGACTGCTGATCAATGAATCCAACACACTCGCCAAGGTGAGATTTCAGAAGCTCTTGTGCTTACGAACCTTCAATTCCTTGTGCAGCGACAAATCCGAACCGTCCAGATCCAGTCCGTTAATCGCTGCGATCTCTCCCTTCAATCCCTCAGCTGCGAGGTTTTCAATCATTTTGTTGATCACCTGATCCTCAACGGCTACCTGATCAATCGAGTCAGGGGTCAGACGTTCAAGGAAGCGACCGACCTTTGCAGCGACGACTTCCGACGCATTGGAAATCTTCAGGACGATCATGCTGGATGGAGAATCAATCTCCTTCTAACGGTAGTGCGGATGGGGAGACTTGAACTCCCACGATGTTGCCACCACTAGTACCTGAAACTAGCGCGTCTACCAATTCCGCCACATCCGCTGGCGTGTCGCT
>MDTE01111271.1_pt1 | contig 14446 bp, 12 predicted proteins | sample 811231 | NCBI WGS metagenome assembly MDTE01 (sample SAMN05326651, study PRJNA326480) | marine metagenome | isolation source: seawater | place: Indian Ocean: Red Sea | collected 2010 | reverse complement strand
TTTAATGAGATTTGCATGTCTTTCTTTGAAGTTTACGGTTTTCTCATCAAAAACATTTTTTTCTGAAAATCCTTGTGCAGGGACAACTGAATCATCAATTATATCATAGCATGTGTAGTAATCATTTTTTTGTAATAATTCAGGAAAAGTTGTGATAGTATCTTTTTTGAATTTAAAGATATTATAGTATCCATTAACTCCATTAGTAGAGGGATACATTCCAGAGAATATAGCATGTAATGATGCAAATGTATATGGTGCACAAGTATACATTTCAGAAAAAAAGTTTGATGTTTCTTTAAAAAATTTTAATGTTACACAAGAATCAATTTTATCTTTTCGAAAACCATCGATGTTAATTAAAATGATGTTATAGTCTTTAGTTTTCATATAAATCAGAATGAAGATGATTAAAAAAATGTTATTAGTTGGTGGCTATACTTAGTTTAGAATATTAAAAAATTCTCCCAGACGTTTATTTTCATATAGTTGAGCGTATAATTTGAAATCATCATAAGAATCCAGTTCAAGCCATGAATTTTGTACTGGAATTGCTTTAATTTTGATATTATCATTTATCATTGCTTGTAACAGATCTGTCATGTATGACTTCTCAAAATTTAATTCAGGGTTAAGTGGATTTTTACCTGTAGATGCAGTATTTTTAGATTTATCATAGAATGATTTTAGATTTTTTACTCCATTATTTTGAAATTTCATTAATCCAATATATTGTGCCTGAATTTGCATTAAATTTTGAGTTTTTTGACCAATACTAGTAAGGAAGCCTTGTTCATCAATCATCAAACTTTCTGCATCATCTAGAGGATTTTCAAAGCGTTCATTCCAATATTTCTTCCAATTTGCATCAACAATTACAGACATATCAGAATCATCTGAAAGTAATTTTTCTAATACATTTTTTTCAAATATTATGTCACCGTATGAAACAATTATTGAATCATTCATTTCTTCACGAGCAGTGAACAATGTTTCAATCATATTTGTATTTTGGAAATTTGTGTTCGTACAATATTTTATGCCAGAGAGATTGATTTTTTGCCCCATGTATCCCTTAACAATTACAATCTCATCAATATTGAAATGATCAAATACATCCAATTGCCATCTAAGAATACTTTTTCCAAATAATTCAACTAAACATTTTGGTTTTTCTAATGTCAACGGTCGTAAACGACTTCCTTCACCAGCTGCTAAAATAATGACTTTCATTCTTATTTTTTATAAAATAAATTATTAAAAATTAACTGATCAAGACGCTGTTTTCTATCTAAATCTTGTTCACGTTCAGGATGCCACATAACACCAACAATAGGTAATCTTGAATGAGAAAAACCTTCAATTGTTTTATCATGTTCTGATAATGCGAATGGAATTAAATCTTTTCCAAGACTATTTTTTGTAATAACGTTATGATGATAAGAATTTACAAGTAGGCCATCCTCGAAATGTTCCAAAAATTTTTCATTTTCTATACTTATTGGATGCCCGTTATGTGTTACATGTTCATTTGTTGATAGAGTTGTATGCGTACCACCAAAATGATTGTTCAATATTTGCATACCTCTACAGACACCAAGAATAGGTAGTTCATGTTCCATAGAAAATTCTATAATTGCTTGTTCAGTTTTTTGACGTTCAGGAGGAAAACCAACATCATCACCACCAGAAAGGATCAACCCATCAAGTTTATTCTCTTGTATAAATGAAATAGGATTGGATAATACATTAGGTATGAATATTGGTATTACATTTATTTTTTCTAGAAATTTAGTCCAATCTTGACTAATTGCATCTCTTTTTTCTTGGTACGTTTCTGAATTAACAACTCTAGTAGTTATACCAATTTTTAACATATTATTAATTAAAAATAGTTTTTATTTAATATACCCAAGTGATTTCAAAAGTTGTTTTTCTTCGATAAAACTATCAGATTCATTGTGTTCAAGAACAGATATCTGTGAATTTTCACAGTCCAATAATATTTTAGATGATTTTTGTAGTTTTTGATAGAGTATTTCTCCACATCCTATTGCAGCAGGGAGATTTAATTCCGCACATCTTATTGCCATATGAGATGCAACACCACCATATTTTGTTATCAAACCAGAAAGATTGTGTGAAAAAATCCAATCATAGCCAGGATCAGCATTTTCAAGAAGTATGACTTTCTCAGATATATTCTTAGTATCAAGAATTTTTTTAATTTCAATTATTTCACTTTTAGTTTGTTTCTTTGTTACAAAATTTGGTTTTGATAAAGGATATGAAATTATATCAAAATTTTTTTCAGATATGAGTATTGGAGGTAGGATGATTTTATTATAGAGTTCTTTTTTAGTTTTTTGATTATTGATTCTAGTTTTCCATTTTTTTATTAACAAATTTTTTGGATATTTTTTATAACTTGATAAAATGAAAGATATATCAAGATTAGATATTTCTAAACGTGAAAAATTTAAAATTTTTGAAGCTTCTGCTATTAATTCAAGTGCATCACTGAGATTTTTTGTAAATTCAAATTTTAGCTCTTCTCTTTGAGATAAAGATTTTTTTGCAAAAATATCAAAAGTAATTTTTGAAAAATCTAAACCTGAATTTTTAAGAATTGTTTGTGCATTATTTAATGTCGGAGTAACGTTTTTAGTTTTTGAACGTATTTTTATATCGGATACGACTAGTGGGTTCTGATCATATCTTGCAGCAGTAATATCGTATGTTCCAGGTCGAAGATGTCCATATTTAATAAAAAATTCTTTTTTTGATAATTTACCATTGTTTAATTTTAACTGATCAGTTTGAAATCGCGATAGAGGTGAATCAATTGAATTCATAAAAATTTCAACAGATTTATCTGAAATTTTTTTATTTTTTACTAAATTTTTTAGTATTATAGACGAAACAAAGGCTATTCTTGCCATCATTGAAAATGGAATTGTACCAAAATTTTTACAATCTTTCAACAATAATTTTGATGCTGTTAAAAGATCATCATATTTTCGATCAGTTTTATTGAGGTTTTTATGAATTTTTATTCTGTTTTGCTGCATCAATATGATTGAATTCATACATTCTTTTGAGAGATTATCAAAATTCTTGATTAGAACATTTGTGAAATCCAATAGATATTTTTTTAATTCTTTTATTTCTAAAACTGAGAAACTATATGCTTGTAGTTCACTTAATCTATTTTCTATGAATGGCTCATAGCAAGAGAAAAGTATTTCAAATTCAGCTTTATCATGTAAATGCGTATTTTGTTGTAATTTTTTATAATAGAAAAATAATAATTTTTGTTTCAATTTTTCAGGTATGTTTTTTGGGATTAAGGATAAAAAACTTGATCTTGTATCGATATATGGTTTATTTCCAAATTTTACCATGAGTTTCTTGTTATGAATATCAGAATAATTCAATTTTTTTCTTCCAATATACCATGCATCACTCATTAAAAGATAATCATACAATGAGTAATCTAGTAGATTCGGATTATCACCAATAATTTCTGCAGGATTCCAATCAGTCATATCAGAAAAAATTAGTGGTTCATTTTTCACATTAGAAGAACTTTTTTTCTTTTTGAAGATGTTTTTGTGGTTTTTGATAGTTTTAAAAATCCGAGAATCAGATTCTAATTTTGGTTTTAGAGAAGTTATTGGTCTAACTTGGAAAATAATAATTTTTTTTGATTTTGTAACTCCAAATTCAATATCTAGAGATGTAGAATTAAGCAATTCCTCAATTTCAAAGATTGATCTTATTAGAGTAGACCAATCTGTAGGAAGAGATCTAAGATTTGTATTTCTAGAAATTTTAATTGAATTATTAACTAGCCCTTTAGTGACACCTACTGTCGAACCACTTTTTTCATAATTAATTATGAAATATGGTAATCCAGAATCAGAGCTTCTTGTAAAAACTACTCCACTAGATATAATATTTTTTGATTGGGTTTGTATTAAGATTAAATTATTTGTATTTGTATTTCCTTTTTTAATATATGAATTAATTACATAATTAACTCCATTTTTTATTTTAGATATTGAAGTAGTATCAATATTTAGAATACTATCATAATTTCCAGCTTGAGATTTTTGAATTGAATCTTCCCCTAGTGCGGAACTACGAATAATAATTTTATGATTAGGAAATTTTTTTTGGATATTTTTTATGATATTTTTTTGATTTTGTTTCCAATCTAGAACTGAAAAATCATATATTTTTTCAATTTTTGATTTTTTCAAATTTTTATAAAGAAATTTTAACGTAGATGATTTAGATGAAGAATTTTTTTCAAAATAACTTAAAGATGAAGAATTTTTTTGTTTATTCCTATATCTTGTTTTTTTCATTTTTATTTGCTAAATTAATCTAGTGTAGTATTACTATTCATTTCTTTTGTAATAAATAATCTATACCAAATCTCAAATGCCAAAATTCCAAGAAATTTATTAACATATTTTACATCTAATGAAGAATTATTCATATGTTTTAATATCCAATCATTAGAAATCCAACCATCATTCACAATTCTTGAATCTGAAAGAAATTTTTCACATAATTCATGACCGTGTTCCTTCCAAAGATTAATTGTATTAACATTAAATCCAAGTTTTTTAGTATTTACCAAATTACTATGTCCGTTCTTTTCAAGAATTTTTCTTAGAGGTAATTTTCCAATATTTTGAATTTCATCATAATTTTGTGATAAAATTGTGTGTGGTGCTGATGAAATTAATTTTGAGTTTAGTATAGGCGTAATTAATTTTATTTTTAGTTCATCAACTATTTTTCCATTTATTGGATTGAAATTGTATAATAATTTTCCATTATAATCAGCCAAAAGAACTTGTTGTAAAGGAGATAACTTATTATCAAAATACGGCAATAAGATTTGATAGATATTGTCCCAGGAAAATTTAATTTTTTTACCAAAAATATGTTCTTGATCATCAACTCTATCTCTTTCATGACATTTTAGATATGCTTGGATTTTTTCAAGAGGAGTAGAATTTTTTGAAGTTAATGAAATAAATTTTTTATATCTAAACGTATATCCTGCAAATAGCTCATCGCCACCATCACCAGAGATTAAAATTCCAGCTAATGATTTCGCGTTTTTGGCAACATGATACCAATGTAGATCCCAAAATGGAAGTTTTATCATACTTATTGCCGTAGGTAATTCCGAAAGATAATTGTCAAGCTCAATTATATGATGTTCTGCATTAAACTTTGCAGCAATTTTTGATGCATTAACAGTTTCATCAACACTATCTGCGAATTTTATCGAAATCGCATGTATTTCAATATCTGGTCTAATCTTTCGGAGTAATGATAAAACAAGAGTTGAATCAACTCCTCCACTTAATGCAATTGAAACTTTATTATCATCGTATTCGGTTAATTTTTTTTCTAAATCATCACATATTGATTTTTCAATAGAATCTACACTAAGAGAGTTATTATTGTCGAAGTCAAAATCATTCCATATTTTTTTTGGGAGATTTGGTTTTAGATTTGTATCATACCTCAGTGTTAAGATATTTACTAGCGAGGATGGATTGAGTAGAGAGTTATTATTTTCCACGACCTAATCCTCTAAAAATTAACATAGCATTTTTAGCGTCTTGAGGTTCAAAAATGCCTCTACTATCAATTAATATTGGATTTTTCATCAGATTAAAATTCATTATCGGTATGGTTTTGAATTCATCATGGGCTGTGATAAGAATTGCTGCATCCATTTTTTCCAGAGTCTCTTTTTCAATATTTTTTTCAGTTTGTATTCCAAATATTTTAGCTGATAAGAAGTGTGGATCATATAGGTGTACATTTGCACCTAGATCTCGGAATTTTTTGATTATGTGTTCTGCAGGTGATAATTGAATATCTTTTACATTAGGCTTGTATGATGCACCAAGAATCAGTAGGTTAGAATTATCCAAGTCTTTATTACATTCTTTGAATGCATCTTGTGTTAATTCAATTACATGGTCGGGCATTTTTTCATTAATTCTTCTTCCAGCATCAATTATATTCAAATTTACTCCAGTACGTCTTGCAGTATTAAGAAGCTGATACGAGTTGATTGGTAAACAAGGACCACCAACACCAGCGCCAGGATAATGAACTTGAAAATTATATTTCTTTTTTGCAGCTTCTAGAACTTTATTTGTATCAATTCCCAATTTTTCGAACATTAATGATAGTTCACTAATAAATGCAATATTGATATCTCGAAACACATTTGTTGTTAGTTTCACAGCATTGGCAGTTTTACAATTAGGCATTTCAATTAATTCAACTGAAAAAACATATCTATAGATGGATGTTATGATTTTTGTAATCTCTGAATTAATTCCTCCAACCAATCTAGGCAAGTTTGTAAAATCATGTAAAATTTCTCCAGGATTAGCATTTTCAGGACATACACCAATAAAAAAATCTTCCATTATTTTCAATCTGCCAGATTTTGAGATTATTGAGATCATTTCATCCTCAATAAAACCAGGTTCTATTGTACTTTCAACAATAACCAATGAGTTTGGTGACAATATGTCTGAAAGTTGAGAGGCAACATTGTTTAGTGCCGAATAATCGGGAATATTATTTTCATCCATTGGTGTTGGAAGGGATAATAGAATTAAATCTGATGCAGGAACTGCATCAGCAATATTTGTAGTCACGGTAAATTTTTTATTTTTCAAAACATTATGAAAAATTTCTTCGTATCCAGGTTCATCTTTCAACGGAAATATACCAGAATTAATTTTTTCGATTAATTCTTGATTTATATCAACACCTATTGTTTGTAAACCAGATTTAGCAAAGGACAATGCAGTAGGAAGACCAATTCTTCCAATCCCTATTACACAGACACGTAATGATTGTGAATTAAGGGATTCAGATACATCCTCAATATTTTGCATATTTGTTTTCAAATTAGATATTATTATCAAAAATATAGTTACTTTTGAGCTTAACTAATCATTAATTTGTTAGATTTATTCATTACAAAATTTTAAAAACTTAGAATATGAGATTAATAATTAAGAAATGGAAGAACTAAACATTAATTCAGATAGAAAAAATTTACGCAATGTCAGAGTAGGAAAAAATGTTGAAATTTTTGATTTTGTCAATGCATACGAGTGTACAATAGGGGATAATACAAAAATAGGAACATTTGTTGAAATTCAAAAAGGTGCAGTAATAGGTAAAAATTGTAAAATATCAAGTCATACTTTCATTTGTACTGGAGTAGAGATTAAAGATGGAGTATTTGTAGGACATAATGTTTCATTTATTGTTGATAGACATCCTTCTGCATTAAATGAAGATGGTTCAATGAAAGAAGATAGAGATTGGAAGATGGAGGAGATAGTAGTAGAAGATGGTGCATCAATAGGTACAAGTGTTACAATTCTAGCTGGAATTCATATTGGAAAAAATGCAGTGATTGGAGCAGGTAGTGTAGTTACTAAAGATGTTCCAGATAAGACTACAGTTATTGGTAATCCAGCAAAGATTTTAGATGAATAAATTAATTTTTTTATGTAAAATTGATTATACATAATTAGACATTAATTCTACAAGTGAATCAGTAGCCTTATCATTATTAAGATGTTTTATAGAATAGTCTCGTCCAGCATTTGCTATTTTTTCCCATTTAGGTTTAGAAGGATTAGATAAGAATTCATCAAATTTTTCTTTATAGTTTTCTTGATTAATAAAAATGGCTGTTTCATCATCTGTGAATCCAAAATAAGTACCTCTATTTTTTTTAGTAATTTCCATAAAAGTTAGACATCCGGCTGCAGAGTTTTCAAGATACTTTATGTTTGGACTATAAGATGATGCAGCTATAGAAGCAGAATATTGTTCTAATAATTTTGAGTACGTATCATTTACATAATTATGACTAGATATAGGAAGATAAGATATTCCAGGTAACCTGCTGCAAAGTGTTCTTAGATAATAAAATCTATAAGCATTCCATTTTGGTCTTCGAATATCATTTATTATTCTAGAATGAAATTTTGAATTTCCAATAGCTCCAGTTAAAAGAATTTTATCTTTTATTCTTTCATTAAATGGTTTTAGATTTTTGTATAATGAAGATTCCAATCCAAAAATGATTGTTTTATACTTAAATTCTTTAGGATACAATTCATAAAAGAAATCTTCATGACACATCCAGAAATAATGATCAATTTTCCATTTTTTATGAAGTTTAATCGATTTTGATGCTCGAAATGGATCAGAAACTTTTGTAATTACTGGTAGACTTAATTCATCTAAACCAACGAGCTTGTCTGGCATTCCAAATTCACTATTTTCCCATAATAGAATTATGTCAAAATTATCTTTGAGTACTTTAGCATCAAAAATATCACCAGTTGGGATATACGTTATATCTAATATTTGATTTCTTTTTAATGCATTCATGTAGAAATGGTAATACGTATTATCAAAGTGATTTCCAGTCAAGAAAATATTGTTCTTATGATAGATGAATGCAACTTTAATTTTTTTCATTGTTTTAATCAAAAAAACATTTCAAATGTAACCAAGTTTTCGTAATTTTGTTATAGCTTGTTCTCTTTCATCATCAGTTATTGTATTTTCTGATTTTTCAAATGTGATTTTTTGTTCATTTAAAATTTTATTTAATTTTAATTCCATACTTTTGGTAACATCAGGTTTTTCTTTAAAGATGTTTTTTTCTTCCAAGGGATCATTTTTCAAGTCATAAAGATGAATATTTTTTGTTTCTACATCTCTATCTCTAAAATATTTGTATTGAGAATTTCTTACTCCAACAGTATTACTCGAAAGTGATTTAATCGTATTAACCGCAGTTTCCATAAATACAGGTTGTTCTTCTAGTTTTTCTCCCTTTAAGAGAGGAACAAGACTAATTCCATGTGATTTAGTTTTTTCAGATATTCCAACTAGATCATTAATTGTTGGAAAAATGTCTATACTTCTAACTTGTTGTTTTATGATGTTTCCAGATGGTATATTTGGGCCTGAGAAAATCAATGGAACTCTAACTCGATCATCATACACATGTGCAATATGCATTCCACATTCTTTCATTAATCTCTCTTCATATGGACTTAATTTTTTATTTTTTATTTTTTCTTCTACACCAAATACGACTTTTTCTCTACTTTTTTTATCAATTCTATCAGTATACATTCCAGCAAGTTTTTTTCTTAGAGGTGATAAGAAACTTGGAGCATTAGTTGCAATTTTATGTCCTAATTTGAAGGCGGGTGTTTTTGGATTTGATATATCAGATTGTTTTCTAGTTTCACGACTTTGATTATGCAAATCCCACATTTCAGGAGTGTATGCACCGTGTTCTATTCCATGATCAGCAGTTAAAACGATCAATGTATTTTCACGATTAACTTTTTCTAAGATTTTTCCCAACCAGAAATCTATAGCAGAAATAATTTGTTCATAGTGATTTGCTCCATATTTTTCATTATTCATCTCTTTTGGACCAACTTTAAGACGTTTTTCGATTGGATAACCAAGCATATGCAGATCGTAAAGATGTAAATAGTAAATCCAAGGTTCTTTCATAGTTTCAGATGAGAGATGTTCAATAATTTTATCAGCTTTTCCATCCCATAAACTAAGAGATATTGGATAAGGATGAAGATTCACAAACATTTCTTGCATCCCAACATAATGCATTACCTCTTGAAATGTTGCATGAGTATCGTATCCATTATCCCTAAGATGTTCGATATGAGAAGTAATATTGGAGTTTAATTTGAAAAGATTCCCATCTTCAACTAGACATTCAAACGGATAAAGACTTGAAAAAATACTTGCAACACAGGGAATTGTTCCTTGACCGGAACTCACTGCTTGTTCAAAGTAGGTTCCATTTTGGATTAAGGAATCAATATTAGGAGTTAATGAGGTTTTTTTATCACCAAAGCATTTATCTGCTCTAAAACCATCAACCAATAAAAAAAGCACATTTGTTTTCAATCACAAATCAGTAATAGGAATTAAAGAATATGGTTAATATCTCTACCTACACTAATAACAGAGCTTTTTGTCCAAAATTTTAAAAACTTAATGATAAGACTAAGAGATGATTTTTGTGACTAAAGTTGTAATTACAGCAGCAGGAAAAGGTACTAGACTCTTACCATTTACAAAAGAGATGCCCAAAGAAATGATGCCTATTTTTTCAAAATCATTTTCTAATAATACTATAGTAACTCCACTTCTTCAGTATATTTTTGAACAACTCTATTCAATGAGTTTTCGAGATTACTGTTTTATTATCAGAAAAGAGAAGAAATCTTTACAGAATCATTTCAAAATTAATAGATCATATTTAAAAGATTTACCAAAAGATTACAAAAAAATAATGAGGGGTTTTTTTAAAAAAATAGATAATTCAAGGATTATTTGGTTAAACCAGAGCAGACCTTTAGGTTTTGGTCATGCAGTTAAACAAGCAGAAAAATATGTAGGAAATGAAGATTTTATTGTTCATGCAGGAGATGCGACGATTCTAAGTAATAGTTCAAAACATCCGATTTTACGTTTGATGGATGTTTCCAAAAAGAATCCAGATGCAAAAGCAATACTTCTTTGTAAAAAAGTCAAAAACTCGGAGAGATATGGGGTTCCAACAGTTAAGAAATTATCTGCAAATTTATTTTTGGTTAATGAAGTGATAGAAAAACCAAAAAATCCAAAATCAAAATTAGGTATAATGCCACTATATTATTTCAAACCAGAAATTTTTTCTAGTTTGAAAAAAATTAAACCTGGAAAAGGAGGAGAATTTCAACTAACTGATGCAATACAAGATCTAATCAACAAAAAAGAGAAGGTTCTTGCAATTACATTAAACGATAATGAAGAAGAGGTAGACGTAGGTACAACAGAATCTTTCAGATATGCACTAGATACTACATTTAGGAAAGCATAACTTTTAAGAATAAACTTTGAGATGAGATTATGAAAATATCTGTAGTAGGTTTAGGTTTTGTAGGGCTATCACTAGCAAGTGTCCTTGCATCAACAAACTACACAGTAGTTGGAATCGATAAAGATAAGAAAAAATGTAATGAAATTAGAAGTGGTAGAGTTCCAGTTTATGAACCAGACTTGGAAAAAACATTGAAAATTGCTTTGAAAAAATCATTGAAAATTAGTGATGATTTTTCATCTATAACAGATTCAGATATGATTTTTGTTACTGTTGGAACACCACAAAAAACAAATGGTGAAATTGATTTATCAATGATTAAAAATGCTACAAGATCTATAGGAAAAATAATTAGAAAATCAAACAAGAATCAAATCATTTTAATTAAAAGTACTGTAATTCCAGGGACAACTGAAAATATTATCATACCAATTTTAGAAAAAGAATCAGGTAAAAAAGTAAACAAAGAATTTGGGGTTATTTCAAATCCTGAATTTTTGCAAGAAAGTAATGCCATAAGAGACACGAAATATCCACATGCAATTATTCTCGGAGGAAAAGATACAAGATATATGAAGAAAGTAAAACTATTTTTCTCAAAAATGCATTCTGGTGTATCTATAATTGTTACAAAATATCAAACTGCGGAGATGATAAAATATGCAAATAATTCATTTCTTGCTACAAAAATTAGTTTCATTAATCAATTATCTAACATATGTCAGAATATACCAAATGCAGATGTCGATGATGTTGCAAGTGCAATAGGATTAGATCCTAGAATTGGAAAAATGTTTCTAAGTGCAGGACCAGGATACGGAGGTTCTTGCCTCCCGAAAGACATGAATGCATTAATAAATTTTGGAGGAAGTGTTGGTGCAAATACATCATTTTTGAAAGCAGTTAAAAAAACAAATGATGAGCAAATTAATAATATAATTTCTTTAATGAGAGAAAAATTAGGCGATCTTTCAGGTAAGAAGATTACAATTTTGGGAACAGCGTTTAAACCAAATACAGATGATATTAGAGATTCAAAATCAATTGAGTTAATAAAAAAATTATTAAAAAATAAAGCAAGAATTTCAGTCTACGATCCGAAAGCTTTGAAAAATACAAAAGATGTTTTTGGGAATAAAATTATTTATTCAAAATCTTTGATATCATCTCTAGACAAATCCTATGGATTAATAATTATGACTCAATGGAAACAATTTGAGTCAATAAATAACAAATTACTTCAGCGTATGAAAAATAGACTGATTGTTGATTCTAGAAGAATGTTAGCTAAAAAAGAATTGAATGGTGAATATTATGCCATAGGAATTGGTAAAGAAGAATGAAGTATGTAGTAACTGGTGGTGCAGGATTTATTGGGAGTCATTTAGCAGAAAAATTAGTTGAACAGGGTAATCAAGTTACGATTATTGATAATCTGAATACAGGTAAAGAAAAAAACCTTAAACATATAGAAAAGAAAATTGATTTTGTCAAAGGGGATATTTTAGATGAGAAGCTGATTAACGAGATTACGCAAGATGTTAATGGAGTTTTTCATCAAGCAGCACTTGCGTCAGTACAAGATTCGTTTACAAAACCTGACGAATACCATAAAGTAAATGTCATAGGCACGAAAAATATTTTTGAATCATCTAAAAAGAATAATTTCAAAGTAGTTTATGCTAGTTCATCAAGCGTATATGGAAATCCGGAACAAATTCCAATTAAAGAGTCAGATGCAAAGAACCCATTTAACCCATATGCAGAAACTAAATTGAAAGATGAAGAATTAGCAATGAAGTATGCGTCCGAAGGTGCTGAAATAATTGGACTAAGATATTTCAATGTTTTTGGGAAGAGACAGTCAAAAGAATATGCAGGAGTGATAAAATTATTTTTAGATCAAATCAAAAAGAAAGAACCACCAATAGTTAATGGAGATGGAACACAATTCAGAGACTTTGTACATGTTAGTGATGTAGTAAATGCAAATATCCTTTCTATGAATAGTAAAATAAAACATGCATTTTATAATGTTGGAACAAATTCATCTATAACAATTTTAGATTTAGCAAAGAATATCATTAAATCTTCAGGTTTAAAGTTAGAACCAAAATTCAGAAATGCATTAGAAGGAGATGTTGATAAAACATTATCAGATATCACTTTAATCCAGAAAGAAATTCGGTGGAAACCAACCATCAAATTAGAAGATTGGCTAGACATGATAATTACATCTGACGAGATTGATGAGGTTTAGATAAGATTTTAGATGTACAGAGGGCATAGAATATGAGATTATTAATTGGAGGTTCTAGTTCAAAGATGTTTCATCTTAAAGAGTTTTCAGAGATGTTAGAGAGATATAATGTTAATACAAAATTAGTTTTTGATGTAGAATATGCCGATGGTTTTCCAAGTAGAAAAATAAGTAATTGGTTTTCAAATAATACAAGATTTAAAAAATTGATTGATGGATTTAGACCTGATTTGATTTTAGTAGATAGACAACGTCATTTTTGTTTGGAAGCATCAAAAACCAACATTCCACTAGCGGTTCATTTACGAGGAAATTATTGGAAGGAAATGGAGATGGCGAAAAAAACACTATACAGTTCACCTCCAAAAAAAATAGCTATAAACAAATGGGAGGAGATTGGTGAAAAATGTTTTCAGAGAGCAGATAAAATTCTTCCAATTTGTAGACATTTAGAAGATGTAATAAAAGAATACTATCCACAAAAATCATCAGCAGTAATGTATCAAGGAATTAATTCAGAGAATTGGTTTGAAGGTGCCGGTATGAAACTAAAACATCCATGTGTTGGATTGGTTCAAGGTGCCGTGATTTTAGAAAAAACTGAACAATTACTTACACTAACTAAAGTTCTTAAAAAAATGCCTGAAACTACTTTTTATTGGGTAGGAGATGGACCGTACAAAGAAAATGTTTTGCCAATATTAGAGAAATATGATAATTTTGAATGGTTAGGTGCATTAGAATATCCAAATAAGATAAGAGATTTTCTAACAGAGATTGATGTTTATGCATTATTAAGTGGAATTGACATGGCACCCTTAACATTACTTGAAGCACAATTAATGAAAAAACCAGTAATCGCAACAAACGTAGGTGGTATTCCCGAATTGATGAAAGATAAAGAAAATGGTTTCTTGATAGAGAAAGGAGATTCAGAAAAAATGATTGAGTGTTTACATATCATTCTTAATGATAATGATAAAGCAAGAACTATGGGAAATTTGGGAAGAAAATTTGTTCAAGAAAATTTTTCTTGGAAAAATATTGCTGAAAGATTTATCGATGATGTAAAAGACTTGATCAGATAATTATTTTTTCTTTCCTGTCACACTTATTCCACTTTCAATTTCTTTAAATGTTGTAATTTTTATTTTTAAATCTCTATACCATTTTTTTACTTCACTTGGTGT
>MDTE01078141.1_pt1 | contig 14446 bp, 9 predicted proteins | sample 811231 | NCBI WGS metagenome assembly MDTE01 (sample SAMN05326651, study PRJNA326480) | marine metagenome | isolation source: seawater | place: Indian Ocean: Red Sea | collected 2010 | reverse complement strand
TAAAGTTCAGCAAACTGGAGCAGATCTAGGTATTGTTGTAGACCCTGATGTAGATCGCTTAGCTTTAGTTTGCGAAGATGGTAGTATGTTTGGAGAAGAATATACGCTAGTTGCTGTTGCTGATTATGTTCTATGTGAAAAGTTAGGAAATACCGTTTCTAATCTTTCTTCAACAAGAGCATTAAAGGACATAACAGAAAAACACGGGGCTATGTATAATTCCAGTTCTGTAGGAGAGGTAAATGTAGTTGAAAAAATGAAGCTCACAAATGCTATTATTGGTGGTGAAGGTAATGGTGGGGTAATATATCCTGAATTACATTATGGTAGAGATGCTCTAGTTGGCATAGCCCTTTTCTTAAGTCATTTATCTAAGAAAGAAAAGAAAATGACTCAACTTAGAGATTCATACCCAAAGTATTATATGGAAAAAAGAAAAATCGAACTCAAAAAAGAGACATGTTTAGATGAAATTTTTAAAGAGTTGAAGATCCAATATAGAAATGAAAAAATAGATACAAATGATGGAATAAAGATTGATTATAAGAATGAATGGGTTCATCTAAGAAAATCTAATACTGAGCCTATAATACGTATTTACACAGAAAGCATTAGTAGCGATAGAGCCAAGTCGTTAGCCGATAATACAATACGTACTATTAGTAAAATTTTAGAATCATGAAAGTATATTTGGATAATGCAGCTAGCACACCACTTCTGCCAGAAGTTATTGAAATCATGACTCAATCAATGCATGATATATATGCTAACCCATCATCAGTACATGAAGCTGGAAGAAAAGCCAAGGTTCTAGTAGAAGACTGTAGAAGCAAGATAGCATGTCTTTTAAACACTTCACCCGGCACTATTTTTTTTACTTCTGGAGGTACTGAGTCTGATAATATGGCAATAAAGAGAAGTATTTTCGATTACAACATTAAACATGCAATTACATCACCCTTATCTCACCATGCTGTATTGTACCCCCTTCAAGAGTTAACTAATAAGGAAAGAATTAAATTAAGTTATGTAAATTATAACTACAAGGGGCTTGTAGATCTTAAGCATTTAGAGGATTTATTGTCAAATAATCCAAGAACATTTGTTTCTATTATGCATGCTAATAATGAAATAGGAACTATTCAGCCAATTCATGAAATCGGTCAAATATGTAAAAATTATGATGCGATTTTTCATTCAGATACTGTTCAGACAATAGGCCACTATTTATTCGATTTAAATTCTATAAATTTACAGCTTTTATCAGCTTCAGCCCATAAATTTCATGGGCCAAAAGGAGTAGGTTTTCTTTATATAAATGAAAACTTAAGAATAACCCCATTTATACTAGGAGGCTCACAAGAAAGAAACATGCGAGCAGGTACCGAAAATATTTGGGCCATTTTAGGCCTAACAAAAGCTATGGAGATTGCATATGCTAATCTTGCTAAAGACGAAGAATACATCAAATCTTTAAAGATATATATGATTGAAGCTTTAAAAAAATCAATTCCGGATATTAATTTTTTAGGAAATTGTCTTGATTTAGAAAATAGCCTTTATACAGTCTTAAGTGTTGCTTTTCCAAAGAACAATAACTCTGAAATGTTGTTGTTTAATTTAGATATTAATGGTATTTTCTGTTCATCTGGTAGCGCATGCTCTTCGGGAACTTCAAAAGGATCCCATGTTATATCTGCTATCAATCCCAATCCTGAACAAACGGTAGTTCGCTTTTCTTTTAGCAAACTCAATACTAAGAAAGAGATAGATTATACTATTAATAAGCTCAAAGATTTATTTGTTTAGCTTCTTTATCTTAAATCCCATATATGCATAAACAATCGTCATGAATGGCGAGATGATGTTAAAAAAACAAAAAGGCAAGTAAGTCAAGGTTGCAACTCCTAAAACTGCTGATTGAGCTGCACCACAAGTGTTCCATGGAACAAGAACTGAGGTTACTGTTCCGCTGTCTTCAAGTGTTCTACTTAAGTTTTCAGGGGCAAGTCCACTTTCATTGTATGCATTAGCAAACATTCTTCCAGGAACCACTATACTTAGATATTGATCTCCAGTTGTAAGGTTAAAGAAAATGCAAGTTCCTGAAGTTGAAGTAATTAGATTACCCGTTTTCTTTGCTCGATTAATAATAGGACGACTTATTCTCTCTAACAGTTTACCAGATTCCATAACTCCACCAAAGCACATTGCACAGATAATTAGCCATATTGTATTTAACATACCAGACATACCTCCAGATTTTAATAAATCTTGTCTTTTGTTTGCCTCAATCTTTGCCGGATGATCCTGATCTAATTTCATAGCAGAATCGTATTGTATTTGAACCGTATTATTACTATTGCTATACTCTATAGGAATTATATTATTTATTTTTCTATTGATATTTGTAAAATTCAATTCACTACTCATTGAATTAATTACTACCTGATAAGTTGTTTTTAAATTTGATTTTTCTTTATTAGATAATTCATTAATAATGTGAGATTGAAAAATAACTGAGAAAACCCCTCCTATAAAAATACCAAAGAATAAAGAAGGTATAGCAGGTATTTTTTTTATAATCATAATTATCACTAGAATTGGAGCTATGAATAAAAGTGGCGTAATATTGAATGATTTAGATAAAACCGAAAGCATCTCTTGGATTTGATCTGACGATATTTGTGAGTCGTATTTTAAACCAATAAATAAGAAAATAAGCAATGTAATAGAGAAAGAGGGAATGGTTGTATACATCATATATTTAATGTGTGAGAATAATCTAACTCCACTCATAGCTGGAGCTAGATTTGTTGTGTCTGACAAAGGCGACATCTTATCTCCAAAATATGCTCCAGATATAATTGCCCCAGCAGTAATTCCATTAGACACTCCTAAGGTGTTTCCAATCGCAAGTAAAGCAATTCCAACAGTTGCAATTGTAGACCATGAGCTTCCAGTTGATAGCGACACGATAGCACAGATAATACATGTGGCAAATAAAAATATATCTGGATTTAAAATCTGTAAACCATAATATATCATTGCTGGAACAATTCCACTTATCAGCCAAGTTCCTGTTAATGCACCAATAAGAAGAAGTATAATCATTGCTGAAGTAGTTGCACCTATGCTTTTTTTGATTCCTTCTAGTAATTCTTTCCATTTAACCCCATTTAATAAGCTAATTATAAAAGCAATTGATGCTGCAAAAAGTAGGGCAAGTTGATTTGCTCCTTCTAAAGAAAGATCACCAAACACATAAAGATTAAAGCTAAGCAGTATAATTAGTACAATTACTGGAATTAAAGCTGAAACATAAGATAGATTTTTCATTTCAATAGAAACAGTGCAAGTAAATTATTCTTATCAAGAATCCTCCGCGTAGTAACCATAACCATCTGTTCCATAGCCGTATCCATAACCGTATCCATAACTGTTATCCTCGTATGAAAAATCATTGATAATGATATTTAAATTCTGTATTATTTTCTGATGATGCAAGTTATTTACAATACTTAAGGATTTAATCTTAGTATAATTATGCCTAACTACAAATAAGCTAATATCAGCATTCTTCATAAGAACAACCCCATCTGTAACTAGACCTATTGGAGGAGTGTCGAGAACAATACAATCATAATCTTTTTTAAGCATAGTGATTAATTCAATCATTTTTTTACTTTCAAGTAATTCAGCAGGATTTGGAGGAGTTGGCCCAGATGGTATCACATTAAGATGTTGTAGTTCTGTTTTAAAAATAACATCTTTTTTTTCTACTTTACCTATTAAGTAGTTACTCAATCCTATATCAGATTTGATTTCAAAATCTTGTTTAATTTTAGGTTTTCTCAAATCCCCACCAATAAGAATTGTTTTATTTCCAGAAAGAGCAAAAATAGAAGCAAGGTTCATTGAGCAAAATGTCTTACCTTCACCTCCAACTGTTGAAGTTACAGCGATAACTTTCTGTTTTTTCTCACTAGCTATATATTGCAAGTTAGTTCTAATTGTCCTGAATGATTCAGCAATTACTGATTTTGGATTTTTTGGAACAAATAAGCTATTTGCCTTGTCATTATGACCTAAAACTCCAAGAATGGGAACAGAAGTATGTTTTTGTAAATCTAATTTTGTTTTAACAGTGTCATTAAAAAAATCTCTTATTGCCATTATAGAGATTGGAGTTAATATACCTAATAGAAGTGCTAATATATAGCTAAATCCTTTCTTTGGAGATACAGGTAAATCGCTATCTTTTCTCGCCTCATCAATTACCATATGATCTGCTGCTGTACCAGCCTTTGCTAATTCTGCTTCAGATTTTTTTCCTTTTAAATATGTTTGCGCATCTTTTAACAATTCATATTTTCTTTTTAGAATTACAAATTTCTTTTCAGCTTCAGGAAGTTGGTCTATTTCCATAGTGAATTTATTAGATCTTTCTTGAAGATTCTTTTCTTTCATCTTAATTACTTCAATAGCACCCTCCACATTCTCAACTAATGTCTGTTTAACGAATTGGATTTGCTCTAAAATAGCTATGTATATCGAGCTTTTGTCTGTAACCATCTCTTTTAATTTCTCTTTTTCAGAGTTTAATTGTATGAGTTGTGATATCAGCTTATCCATTGTCAGGTTGTTTATACCTATAGAAGTTGGCGATACAATCCCTCCTGTTTTTTCAGGGTTATTTAAGTTTTTGAGAAGTGATGTGTAGTATTTTAGATGTACACTATTTTCATAAAGTTCATTATTATTTTTTTGTGATTGAAAGAAAGTACCATAATCCTTATCAGCTATTTTAATATTAGGATTTTCTAGTCCAAATTCTTCAATCCTATTTTCAGTCACCGACAATGAATCAGTGATTATACTTAGTTGCTCTCCAATAAATCGTATTGTGTTTGTTGCAATCATATTCTTTTCTTGCAATCCACTTTCAATATATAACTCCGTTAGTTTGTTAAGGAAATCTATATTTTTATCTGGGGTTTTACTTTTTATACTTAAAAGAAGTACAGAAGTTTCTTTGTTTATAGGGCTGATATTAATATTTTTTATGTACGCTCTAACTAATTTAGATCGATAGTTTAGCTTAAAAGAATATTTATCATAATTTTTTCGCTTCATTAAATATCTTTTCTCAATTAAAGAATCAGTTATCCTCACAAGTTTGAAAGAAAAGAATTCCTCATCAATAAGCTCATTAAATTTATAGACCTTATCGATATCTGTTTCTGCAATAACCCCTCTATTGTATTTATCGAATTTTACATCATATGCATAACGATGTTCATTTTTTACTTGCAAACGAAAACTATCACTTGATAACAATTCTATTTCAAAATCTACATCAGCAATCTGAGGGTGAATAGAGTTGACTATAACATTAAAAGGAGATGTTTTATATAACTCATCTTTTTGCATGAATTTATGCCCATAATAAGAAATCCCTAATCCTAAATCTTCTATTACTTTATTTGTTAGACTGTATGAATTCAGAATAACAATCTCATTTTTAAGATTTCTTTTTACACTAAAAAGCTCTAAGCCTTCAATAAGATTTGCAGGATCAAACTGTGAATTATCATCATCACGTATTAATAACTTAGTTGATACGCTAAAAATCGGTTTAGTAAATTTTAAATATAATGTTGTAATACATAATGATAGTATTATACAAAATAAGAAATAATACCAAACCTTTAAGTATTTGATAACCATTTCTCTCAAATCAATTGTCTCTTCTTTATTCAGTGTTTCGCTTATCTGCTTAGTCATTATTAAAATTAAGATATACGTTTAATAGAACTGCAACTGTTGTTAAAGTTGATAAAATGACTTGGGATTGGGATTTTCTAAAGCTCTTGTATTTTAAAGGCTGAACATAAATCAAGTCTTCATTTCTAAGATAATAATAATCAGAAGATAGTGTGAGTTTACATGTTAAATCTATTTCATATATCTGTTTTTGATTTTTATACGATCTTATAAGCTTTACTTTTTTTAGATTTCCGTAATCTGAGATGTCTCCTGCCATTGCAAGCGCCTCAAATATTGTAATGTTATCTTTATATACTGGGTATCTTCCTGGATTACTAACCTCTCCTAATATAGAAAATTCAAAGTTTGCTAGCTTAACTATCACAACAGGGTCAATTAATACTTCTCTTGCTTTTTTTGTTATTTCTTTCTTGGCTTCTTCTAGATTTTTATTTAGAACATAAACTTCTCCAACATTAGGTAAAAGAATCGAACCATCTTGATTGACAGTATAGCCGTTTAAATAGAGATTGGCCGCAGTAGTAGTTGGATTATTTGAGTTACTGTTATTTTCCATATTAAACATTTCATTAACTTCATCGTTTCTTACGATTATACGAATCATTAAATTATCACCGATTTCTATATGATGTTTAGGAGGCATAGGGGATTTATCCCACTCACCTAAAGTGCTATTATTAATATAGGTAATCTTGTCCATAGATGTACATGAAAATAATAGCAATGAAATAATAAAAATGTTAAATAAAGAGAATTTAATCCTGTTCATGATTAGATATTTACATGCAAAGATAGAAAAATCGTAGTTCTATATGAAATCCTCTAACCTTTCGATAAGAGATGCAGAAGGCAACCCAACAACGTTAGAGTAGGAGCCGTTGATATTTTTGACACCTACAAGACCTATCCATTCCTGGATCCCATAAGACCCTGCTTTGTCATATGGTTGATATTTTTCAATGTAGTATATGATTTCTTCTTGACTTAATGATTTAAAACAAACTACAGTTTCTTCACAATAAGAGATTTCCTTTTCAAGAGATTTTATACAGACCCCAGTTATAACTTTGTGAGAATTTCCAGAAAGTAGATTAATTGATGAGAGAGCTTCTAATTTATCTTTTGGTTTGCCTAAAATCACTCCTTTGTGAACCACAATTGTATCTGCGGTAATTAAAATTGTTTTTTCTTTTATTAAATATTTTAATTTATCTGCTTTTTTCTCTGCTAGAAATATAGGTATAGACTTTATTGATTTAAAATTTTCTGGGATTTTTTCACTAAATCCGCTTTTTACCGTTTTGAAGGATAAGCCCATTTCTTTTAATAATTCTTTTCTTCTTTTAGATGTAGAGCCTAATATAATCTCTTTCTTTTTTATTTTATCAAAAAAATTCATAGTCTATTTGAAATAAAAAATAAAGGAATTGAAAGTATCCCTAAAAACATTATAACTTTTGTCAAAAAACTTAATTTACCGAATTCTTTTTTTCTTTTTGCTTTGAAAATATTAAAGATTAATAACAAAATCATTATCTGAATAATACCAACATAAATTATTGAAAATTTATCAGTTCCTGGAGGTATGAATTTAATAATCTCTCCTGATTTATCTTCAAATGTACTCAAGCTAAAACTATATTGTATATATTGAAAATAAGCTATTAAGCTCATAATTAAAGTGCAAATTAGAATTAGAATAATCTTCACATTTTTTAAGCCTAGAAAAATTATAGCAGTTTTTGCATTAATAACTCTATCACCCTCTACATCCTCAATATCTTTAATTATTTCTCTAACTAACGAGATTAAAAATGCAAATAACGCATAATACATAATTATGGTAAATAAAGCATGATCAGTTATATGAGAATGAGTTATTTTATTTTTACCCAAAACTCCTAGCAAATCAAACAATGCAATGTTTATTATGCTTAGGGCTGTTAAAAAACTTATATGTAAATTATCTACAATAAACATTTTCTTCATATTCTTTGCATAAATCCATAAACCGGCTATGCAGTAAATGAATATTATAAAGAATGATATCTTTCCGATTTTATAGCATATAATTCCTCCTAGTATTATTGAGATTAAATTTAAAGCATAGTACCAAAAAAATGCAGTATGTTCTGAGATGTATCTACCAATAATAACCCGTTCTTTTTTATTTATAAGATCTGTGTTTACATCATAAATGTCGTTTATAATATAGCCTCCTGCTGCAATCATTATTGTACTCAATACTAAAAAGAAAAAAAGAGTGTTTGAAAGAACAGTTTCGTCGATATACCTAATATCAAGAATAAATATTTTAATCAAATACTGTGTAAGTCCTATCATAAAAAGATTTCCAGCTCGAATGAGTCTTAAAAACGCAATCAGTTTATTCATTTTTCATGATTTGATTACTAATAATTTTATATAGTTCTTTATAATCATTATTTTTTATCTTCATCAAATGTTTTTTAATTACTTTGATATCTTTTCTTTTAGCTGGACCAGTTTGTAAATTTTTAATATTACCAGTCTCTAATTTTTCAATGGTTTTTTTAATTAAAGGCATAATAATCTCAAATGATAGATTATGCTTATTTAACATATCTTCTGAAATTGAGAAGAGATGATTTGTAAAATTACAAGCAAAAATTGCAGCAATATGTAGATATTCTCTGGATTTACTATCTAAGAGTTGAACCGATTCAGAAATATCATTACTGAGCTTGAATATTTTTCTTTCAAATTTTTTACAATTCCCTTCAATACATAAAGGTATTTCTGAGAAATTTATTTGAATATTCTTATTAAATGTTTGTATTGGATATATAACACCATATTCACTAAAGTTATCTTTAAAAATATCTATTGACGTTGATCCTGAGGTATGAACTATTGGTATATTTGGAATCTTTTCAATAACGCTATATATTTTATCATCAGGAACGCAAACAATAATTAAGTCAGTATCATCTAAATGATTTAAATTTTTTTTCCATTTTGTATTTAAACTTAAAGCCAGATTTTTTGCTGAATTTTCCGATTGACTTATTATCTCCACTATAGTATAGCCATTTTTAAAAAGGACATTTGCTAAATGTGTCCCCAAATTTCCAGCTCCAACTATAGTAATTTTTTTCATTAAATTATATTGTTTTCTATTTGATAATAACTTAACAAAGTTATAATTTTGTAACCCAAATTCAAATCCATATGAATAGATTTATGCAATCATTTTTTAAGTTTTTATTATCAGTAAGGTTTGCACTATTATTAATCATTGTTTTTGCATCTTTAGTTGGCTATGGTACATTTATTGAGAATGATTTTGGCAGATCTACAGCTAAAGCATTAATATACAATAAATGGTGGTTTGAACTAATCTTAGTTATGCTCGCGATTATCTTGGTTGCTAATATGGAAAGATATAATTTGTTTAAAAAAGGGAAAGAAGCTGTCCTAGCTTTTCATCTTGCATTTATAATAATTCTGTTTGGAGCTGGAATTACTCGTTATTTTGGCTATGAAGGTATGATGCATATAAGAGAAGGAGAATCTTCGAATTCAATAATCTCTGATGAAGTTTTTTTACAGATTAAAATAGATAATAGAGGTAGTGTAAATCCAATGCAATATGAGTATGATAAGCCATTATTGCTCTCAGCAATTACTTCAAATTCATTTTCAATTCCCATAAATTTTTTAAACAATGATATAGTTATTAACTATAAAGATTTTCTTCCAAATGTTATAGATACCTTGGTTGATGGAGATATTAAAACATTACATATTATAGTGCCAAATCCTGATGGATCTGGGATGAAAAGTGAATTCTTAAAAGATAAAGAGCAAAGAAAGCTTGGAGATTATGTTTTTACTTTTAATAATCCATTGCCTGGAGCTATTAATCTATCGGGATCAATATTAGATAGTATTTTTTGCAATACAACACATAATATAAGCTCTATGAGCATGTTAGATCAATCTGTTAATCAATACATTGCTAATGACGAGTTTAAGATAAATACAAGAACTCTGTATCAAGGTGATAATTTAAATTTTGTTTTAAAAGAGTTGGCATTTAAAAAAGATAAATTAGTTAGCACATCATCACTCATGGAAGATGGTAATCGAGATGCATTAATTGTTGAAGTCCTCTCAAACGGTGAAAGAAAAGAAGTTTCTTTAATAGGAGGGAAGGGAGTTCAGAAAAATCCAAATGAGTTTGTTATTGGAAACCTACACTTTAATCTATCTTATGGATCTAAATATTATTATACTCCTTTTCAAGTTTACCTAAGAGATTTTCAATTAGAAAGATATCCTGGTTCTGACAATGAATCCTCTTATGCTTCTGAAGTTACTGTTATTGATGGACAGGACTCTTTAAAACATAGAATTTTTATGAACAATGTATTGGACTATAAAGGCTATCGTTTTTTTCAATCAAGATTTGATAAAGATGAAAAAGGAACAGTGCTTTCAGTAAATCATGACCGTATAGGAACGCTAGTTAGTTATTTTGGTTATTTTTTACTAACATTAGGAATTATCCTTTCTTTTTTTAATAAGAAAAATAGATTTGCACAGCTAAATAGGAGTTTGAAAAACGTTAGAAAGAAGAATGCATTGACTATTTTTTTACTTTTTTTCTCTTCTATTACTGCTTACTCTAGTAGCTCTAATATCCCAAATCCTGTCAATATAAATCACGCTGAGAAATTTGAAAGACTTTTAATACAGGATCAAGGGGGAAGAATAAAACCGGTACACACATTATGCTCAGAGCTATTAAGAAAAATTTCTAGAAAACAACAAATACATAATCAGACTCCTACCCAAATTATTTTAGGAATGATTAAAGATCCAAAATCTTGGATGGATGTTGAGATGATTAAAATAAATCACGATTCCTTAAAAGAGATATTAGGAATTGAATCATCAAGAGCTCCTTTTAGGTCTTTTCATGACTCAACTGGCTCTCTAGAATCTTATAAACTTAAAAAGTTAGTTAAAGCTGCAAATAATATCGATCCATCTAGAAGGGGAAAATTTGAGAAAGCAGTTATCCTTGCAGATGAGAGATATAATATATGTTATTCTATATACAACGGAACAGTGCTTTCCTACATGTTTCGGTTTTTTCCTCTTAAGGGAGATTTGAATAATACTTGGCATGCGTTTCATGAGTATTCTAAGTTTTCTGGAAATGATTCGATTTACGTTTCTGCTATTATTCCATTCTACTATGAATCCTTGCTTTACACTAATAAGGATTCTTTAGAAGACTGGTCTATAGCCGACACTCTAGTTAGTTCTATAAATAATTTTCAGATCAAATATGGAAAGGACTGGATCAATGATAATGATTCTACATTCTTAAGTATTATGCCTAGTAACTTTAAAAGAGATTTGGAAATTGTTTACAATAAGAGCAATGTTTTCTCCCATCTTTTTATTTACTATTTTATTTTTGGATTATTACTTACCATATCCAGTTTAGTTGAAGTTTTTAACCGAAAAAAAGTAATTTTATATATATCCAAGTTTATAAAATGGCTAATTTTTATTGGCATTCTAATCCAAACAATAGCATTAATTTCAAGATGGATTATTTCTAATCATGCTCCATGGACAAATGGATATGAGTCTATGATTTATATAGCTTGGGCGACTATGATTGCCGGCTTAGTTTTTCATAAGAAATCCTCTTTAACATTAGCCGCTACATCAATAGTCAGCGCATTATTATTAATGGTTGCTCATTTAAATTGGCTAGATCCTGAGATTACAAATATAGTACCTGTTCTAAATTCATACTGGCTAATGATTCATGTCTCTATAATAACTGCTAGTTATGGATTTTTATCTTTAGGAGCAATACTAGGACTTCTTGTTCTTTGGGTTATAATTTTTACTACCAAAAATAGTAAGATAAGATTAGAAGGGATAGCTAAAGAGCTAACATTGATAAATGAAAAAACTTTAATGATAGGTCTTTTTATGTTAACTATTGGTACATTTCTAGGAGGGGTGTGGGCTAGTGAGTCTTGGGGTAGATATTGGGGGTGGGATCCTAAGGAAACCTGGGCTTTAATAAGCATCTTTGTTTACGTAATTGTTTTACATATACGTTTAATTCCTTCGTTGAGTGGATATTATATTTTTAACTTGAGCTCACTTATTGCAATAGGGTCTATCATAATGACTTATTTTGGGGTAAATTATTATCTTTCGGGATTACATTCTTATGCTAAAGGAGATCCAATGCCAATACCAACATTTGTATATTATCTTATTGGAATTGCTATTATAACAGCAATTTTAGCTAAAATACAGCATTCTAAATATTATAAAAAATGAAATTAGATCTGTTGGTTTTTGGAGCGCATCCAGATGATGTTGAATTAGCTTGTGGAGGAACAATAATAAAGCATACGCAAAAAGGAAAAAAGGTAGGTGTAATTGATTTAACGATGGGAGAGTTGGGAACAAGGGGGAATGCAGAGTTAAGATTGCAAGAGGCTCAACATGCCTCTATTATATTAGGACTTTCTTTAAGAGAGAATATGGGTTTTAAAGATGGTTTTTTTCAAGATAGTGAAGAAAATAAAATTTCAATAATTAAAAAAATAAGGTCTTATAAGCCAGATATTGTAATTACTAATTCTCCATTAGATCGCCATCCAGATCATGGCAGATCTCATACTATAGTTACAGAAGCCTGTTTTTTATCTGGTCTAGAAAAAATAGAAACTAATCAGAAACCATGGAGACCCACTAGCATCTATCATTATATTCAATTTGATAATCTTAAGCCAGATTTTATTATTGATATTAGCAAGCAGATAGATTTAAAATTAGATGCTGTTAAATCATATAGAAGTCAGTTTTACAATCCTAAATCTAAAGAGACTAAAACTATTATCTCAGAGAAAGGTTTCTTAGAAAGCGTTACGTATAGAGCAAAGGATTTAGGCAGGTTATCTAATTGTGATTATGCGGAAGGCTTCTTGACTCATCGTATTCCAAGTATTGAATTTTTAACAGATATAAAATAAAAAAACCCTAATTAATTAGGGTTTTTTTATTATTACACTTGAATTTTTTGGCTAAGGTTTATTTTGATATAATTAATTTTTTTGATAGGACTTGATTTTGAAAATATACATTTAAAAAATAAGCTCCATTTTGCAAATCACTTATATCTATTTGTTTTTTGTATTCTCTATTCAAATTCTCAATAGAGCTAAATACTGATTGTCCAACTAAATTAATAATATCAATTGAGAATTCTTCATTTAAGATATTATTAAATTCAATATTAATATGTGTTTTTGCTGGGTTTGGGTAAATCAATGTATTTGTTTGATTTAATTCGTTAATAGAACTTGCCCCTCCAACACAACATCCATTATCACAATCTGCATTTGGATCGTAATTTGTAGCAGTTGGATCAGTACAACCATAAAGTGTACACCAAGTTTCATTCATTGGATCCATCTCAAGATAGATGATTTCATTATTATCAATTAAATCTTCATCTCCTCTTACAGCTAATCCAGGTTCAAAATCTTTTTGATAAATTAATCTTACCATACCATCATCAGCTTCTTGTACCATTGATGCAAATACACATTCTTGAGCACCAGACCATACTACATGAGGAGTTGCATCAATTGGTTCTGACCATGTTACCCCACCATCAAGCGATCTAATGACATTAACATGACGAAAGACTTGAGTTCCATTGTCAGCATTTTCAGTGTAAGCAGAAAAAGAAACATAAATCTCCCCGCCATCGGTTATACTTGCACTTGGAAAACTAGCTAAAGAGGAGTAGTATAAAGCATATCCTCCTACTGAATCAATTCCTGCAACTAGATTATCGCAATTTAAATCTCTTGCTTGTGCAATCACTATAGGAGCATCAGAATACCATAAATTAGTATCTCCTGCATGTGGATAAGGAGGAGTAGTATCTGCTCCCATATTTTCATTCCAATATAATAATCCATTAGTAAGCGGGAACCATGAAAAGTTTCCATCTGCTAAATCATCATCCAGATATCTCATATTTCCAGTAAAGATATGAGCTATGTTGTTATAGTCTAATAAAACTGTTCCGTAATTATCAGTTGAGTATACCATGTCAAAAACTCCATTTCCATCTAGATCTAGACCATCATCAGCTGCATATCTATCAACTGGAAAATCTATGAAGTTAGTTTTAGTCCATGTTGTTCCATTGTCAGTTGATTTCATGATAAATGAATCCGAAAAGTCATTAAAAACAGCAACAACAACAGTTTCACCTCTAGCATCAATCGCATAACTATCACCTCCAAAATTTAGGAAATGCGCAGTATCTAGCGTGGGTAGCTGCATATCTTGTATATCCCAACTTACGCCTCCATCTTGTGATCTGTAGTAAAGTAAAGCTCCGTCCATTCCATTAAATGGAACTCCAGCTAATCCTGTAGGAGCTGTTACTCCAATCATATGTAATGTTTCTCCATTCGAACCCCCAACTGCAGTTCTGTTCCAAACAAGATCTCTATATACTCCTGTACTAGTGTCTTGAGATGAGACTATCTGTTCAGTCCAAGCTCCTGACCCAATAGTAGGTCTATGAGTCATTTGAAAATATGCATTAGCT
>MDTE01053210.1_pt1 | contig 14446 bp, 13 predicted proteins | sample 811231 | NCBI WGS metagenome assembly MDTE01 (sample SAMN05326651, study PRJNA326480) | marine metagenome | isolation source: seawater | place: Indian Ocean: Red Sea | collected 2010 | reverse complement strand
TTATAGAAGAGTTATTAGAAAAAGATTTTAAATCTTTAATTGTCATAAAAAGCACTGTCTTGCCTTTGCACATAAATCATATTGAACAAAAGCTTGATAGCTTCATATATAACCCAGAATTTTTGAGAGAAAAACATGCAAATGAAGATTTTATTAATTCAAATCTATTAGTTTTAGGTGGAAAGAAGCAAGATGCTGCGAATCTCAAAGATTTTTATTTAAATCATACTAAGTGTATTTGTAAAGATTTTATCTTTACAGATTCAATTACAGCCTCACTAATTAAATATACGATAAACTCATTTCTTGCAACGAAGGTTATATTTTTTAACGAGCTAAAGAATGTTTTTGATAATTCTGGATCTAAAGATGAGTGGAACAATTTTATAAAATATATCTCAACTGATGAGAGAATTGGCAACAGCCATATGTCAGTTCCCGGGCATGATGGCAAAGAGGGTTTTGGTGGTGCATGCCTACCAAAAGATACCAACGCACTTTATAAATATGCTGAATCAAAGGGCATACATTTGTCTTTAATTGAAAAAGTTTTAAAACTAAACAATAATCTTAGAGATAAGTATAATAAGGATGAAAGAGAAATCTCTCAAAATATAAAATATAAGGAATAATATAAATTTAAATGCCCAGGTGGTGGAATTGGTAGACACAAGGGATTTAAAATCCCTCGAAGGCAACTTCGTGCCGGTTCAAGTCCGGCTCTGGGCACCATTAAAATACTTCAAACAATCTTTATGAGCCAAGAAAGTCCTAATCATAGAACTCCTCTATTCTTAATTGGCCCACCCAGATCAGGAACAACTATCCTGACTCAAGTGCTTAATACCTCAAAATACATCTTAATAACTGATGAACTTAGAGCTTCTGCATGGCTTGTTAAAGAGATGATGAAGATTAATGGTGGGCATGAAATCCATGGTGATCCTTATCCATTTAATCGTGGAAATAGATTTGCTTCATATCTCCAAGCTCAAGGGAGTTTTTTTCTTTTGAAGTTTTATGAAAAGATTGCTCAAGAGGATGGCAAGGAAGAGTTTATATATTGGGGTGACAAATATCCGCATTATGATAGGTATCTCAAAACCTTTCCAAGAATCTTTCCCAGAGCATTATATATTGCAATATTTCGTGATATCTCAGAAGTAATAAACTCTGTTATGGTTGGACATAATTGGGATTTTGAGAAATCTCTAAATTACTGCAAAAAAATATATCAGAGTTATATCGATCAAATGAAAGCAATAGATCGAGAAAATATTTTCGTTTTTGATTATGCACAATTTAAAGGCGAGGATCCTCTAATAGAGATTAAAAATATGTTTAATTTTTTAAATATTGAAATTGACAAAAATCATGAAAATATCATAAAAAGCACACTATCCTATCAGTCCCACTCAGTAAGAAAAGTGAATAATATTGGAAAAAAGTTCTCCAATAATAAGACTAAGAATACATTGAGCTCAAAACAATATGAGAGCATAAAGCATGACAGTGAAATTCAAAAGATTAATGAGGCAATGACCGAAAGCTATTCTTTAAAGATTATTTGATACTCTCAATTGCTGCGCTAACTTTTTTTGAGACTGCTTCCTTTGAAAATTTTTCTAAAACAAACTCTCTTCCTTTTTTGGAAATTTTTCCAGCTTTTGATAAATTATTAAAAGACCAAAGAATCTTATCAGCAGCGTCTTGAATAGAAGGGTCAGCCCAAAACTGTCCTTCCCATTTAGGATATTGGCCCTCTTTAACAGGTATTAGCTCATAATTAACTAATAAACTATTGTCTTCATTCATGAAATCTTTATTTCCTGAATAATTAGTTGCGATAACTATATTTCCTGCGCTCATATTCTCTATTAAATTTAGACCAAATCCCTCACTCCGGTGAAGACTAACAAAAATATCAGTCATGTTTCTCAAGCCAATCATCTCTTTATCATCAAGAATCTTATCAATAATAATAACTTCAATTCCATGCCTCTCCCTGAAAGTATTTATTTTTTCTAATGTTTCCTTTTTCTTGAAGGTTCCAGAAAGTTTAAGAATTAGAGCAGCATCCTCTTTAAATGATTTTTGATTACAGGCAATTAAAAACGCATCTAAAATCGCAAATGGATTTTTTCTATCAACATATGAATTGAGATCCATAATTCCAGTTATAAAAAATTTATCCTTTAAGTTAAATTTTTCATCAAAATTATGAATTTTTGTTGAATGTTCTACCACTGGGTGTGGTATTACCTTTGGTAAAAAGTTGCATGATCTTTCAATAGAGTCAGCTATAAAATTTGATGGCACCCATAGATCATTTAAGTACTTACCACTTAGAAGATATTCTTTAGGAAATCTTTCTAATTCCCAAGCCCAATAACCAATCTTATAACAAGATAAATTTTTTGAATCTAAGCCGAGACAAACATTTGGCATCTGGTCAGCATTGATGTGGAATAAAGATATGTCCCAATCTTGTTGATTTTCTTTTTCCTTATGAATAATGGAATTATCATTGATGCTTACAATGTTTTTAGAAACTTCCATCTTAAGAATTTTAAGCATTTCAGCCATATGTTTTGCACCAACTGCAACACCAGTTGTTGCTTCGAAGTAGCCAAAGAGGTTTATTCCTTTCCTTTCAATTTCTTCAACATTATTATGAGGACTAAATAATGAGGATCCAATACTTGGCTTATCAGCAATAAGATAATTTTTTAAAAGGATTTTTTTCAAGCCTAATTTAAATTTCATCAGCAAAGGCGTCGAAAAGAAAAAAGGATATTTTCTATTGAACTTTTTGAGAAAAATTATCAAGTACTGTTTCAGTTTAGAAAGCCTATTTTCATTTTTAATTTGCTCTGGAATAAGATTTAATAATTCGTTTTCGATATTTCCAATTACAATTTCATTATTTATCCACTTATAGAAACTTTCTAATCCAGAGTTTGAATCAATCAAAAAAGCATCTTGCAAGTCTTTTCTACTGAAATATATACCTAAAACATATCTTTTTATGCTTTGAAATTCGCTAAACTCTCTAGCATCCTCAAAGAACCAGCCTTCATCTATTTCATCTGCATTAATAAATTTATTTCTTTTTTCTACTTCTTTTATGTAACTTCTTTTGAAATTATCTAACTCAATGCCATTAACTCTGTTAAATGTATAGCTATCATCAATCCCTAATTTTCTAAAAGCTTTATCATTCTTAGATAAAGCAAGTAAGTAAATATTTATTTTTTCTTTTTAGGCCTCTGAAACATCTGATTTAAATCTACTCTCATGCTTACTTAAATGTCTGAATTTAAAGTTTTCATCATAAACAATTCCAGAAAAATGAAAAAACATTGCCTCTTTTGAATTTGAATAGAACTTTTCATCCTTTATGGTTATTTCTCTCTCATGAAGGTTCCAGTATGCAATGTTTGCATCATATCCATGATATATTTTTGTTTTGTCTATAAATGAGGGAAGATAATTACAAAATTTTTGATCAGTAAATAATCCATTGTCTATATCGCTATAGCAAAAATATTTACATTTTTGCATCCACCAGTTTAAAAAAGTTGATGTATTTCTTGGTTTGAGACCTAAAAATCCTAAGTTATAAACTCCAGAATTAGATATGTCGTCCATGCTTGGTTTTAATTCGTCACTATAAGGAGAGAGAAGATGAGGAGTGACAAGAGCGTCATACTCATCAAGGATATCTTCAAATTTGCTTAGAGAACTTTCAATTGATATGTCTGGATCAAAATAAAAGATCTTTTCATGCCCATTTTTAAATAAAAAATTGAATACAAAAGGTTTTATTGAAGTATTCATTTCGAGAATAGAATATCTCAGGATAAATTCATCAAATCCATTAATATTTAGTTCTTCAGCAAAAATTATATTGATGTTTGAGCCTGCAAGAAACTTATCAATTTTTTCAGTTTTCCTGTCGCATATAATCAAATATATTTCATTGAGCGTATTTGAAGCTAATGTATCTAAAAGTATTTTTGCAGTCGGCAGATAATTTAATGAGCAAATTGTGAAATAAGCAGTTTTAGACAAATTTATCATAGTAGATGAGCTAAATGATCAATAGATGATAGCCAATCTCAATAAAATGTTTATACATTTCACTATTATTAGAAGGCATTTCTGCTCTAGGATTTATCATGAATAACTTTTTTTTATAATCTTCAAGATTAAGATTAAATAAATAGGGCAATCTCCCTTCTTTATAGCCATGCTTCACAAAATGTTCTTGAGATGACCCATCAAAAAAAGATACATCAGGATAATTTTCTTGGTAGAAAATATCATCAACATGCACGTCAAAAGGAAACCTTCCTTCCTCCCAACCATGAAGAATATAGTGAGACCACAAGCCATCCAAATCGTTTTTTTCGATACTCTGATGAAGGTCTGCATTTGATTCAAAGTAATAATCAGGATCAAAATAAGTATTTTTTAAAGCCCACATCTGAGAAGGTGTATCTTTTTTAAAATACTTAAACTTTCGTTTTAAAAAATATTTGCATGGAGGAATATACATAAGACAATAATCTATATCTATAAGGATTATATAAGATATGGGATAGCGAAACTATTTTTTGTTTTGTCTTTTCTTAAAATTTTCAATCCAACGCAAAATTTGTGGGCCATTAGGTCTTGCTCTCTTAGCAAGACTCATCAAAAAGTACGAATCTTTTGGTTTTAGATTTCCTCTGAGTCTTCCCAAGGAAATCTCCAGTGCAATATCTCTTAAACGATCTGCATCCTCGTCTCTTAACCTATTAGAGTCTCTAAAAATTTCCCCAAGACCTCTAGCTACTTTTCTTAGCTGCTCTTTTGTAAATTTATACTCATTTTTGGAAAAGTCATTCGATGAATCTACGAGTTTTTTATGATCTGTAAATAAAACTTCTTTCTCAAGATTTTTGAAATTATTAATTTTTGAAATAAATCTAGAATATTTATGGATTATTTCTTCATACACCTTTTTGCTTATATATGGCTTGCTTGGCGAGTCCGTTGGATTATCTATGGCAATAAGTTTTTTTATAATATTATTTGAAATGCTTTTACCAAATTCCTGATTTAAAAGTCTAATAAATTCAACTTCAGATCTATCCATTGATCTATTCACCCTATTATTATGAATATCAAACTCTTTGATATCTTCTATTTTTAAAATTCTTTTTAAAAAGAATTCAAAAAGATCATCTTTATGTTCTTCATACTTAAATATTTCAAGCTCAAAATTTTCTTCATTCGATAACTCAATCCAATGTTTCAATCTTTGGAAGTCCATATAAAGCCCTTTAGTTATCATATAATCCCTATAATTTAGCGAGCCAACACCCCTTTTAATATATTGATTCCAGCTAGAAAAACTATGCTCAAAAAAGTCTCTTACAAATGCAACAAATCGCACCTTAAAATTATATTTTCGGAGTGCCTTAAACAGCTCTAATCTTTTATTGTCTTCAAGCAAAACTCTAAAAAGTCCTTCTTCAGAATATAGCGAAATATTATCAGTGATTGAAGAAATATGATTATTATCAAGAAGCAAAAAACCATTTTTTGTTGGCTCCCAGTCAACCTCCTTATAATCTAAATTATGTCCTTGTTGATTTATATCTGGATAATTGATTTGATTTGAACATAAACTTTTAACATTTGTTCCAAAAAGAGATTGAAGGTAAGAAGTTCCAGTTTTTGGCAGCCCAATATGAACAATTATCTCTTTCATCCTATACCTTCATCTCAATTCTTTTCAATAGTTTGTCATTGAGTTCCCTGCTTTTTTTTAAGTTATTTTTTGTTATCTTTTCTGCAAGATCTCTTATGGCATACATTTCACAAATATCTTTTGTTTGTAAGTTATCTAAAATATCATTAAGACACATAAAGATTTTGTTTATTTGTGGTTTAGGGAATATGAGATCTAACCCATCTTCAGTTTTAAGTTCCGCATAGTCAGATATTTTTATCTTTTCACTAATTAATGGACTTTTATTTATCTGATCTATTGAGTTTTTATATCTTCTCTTTATCCTTTCATAATTAACAAAGCTTAGGTTTGTAGGGAATGTTTTTCTTTTACACAGTCTTTTTAAAACGCGTGTCAGCATTCTGACAGATCTTAAATCTCTGATGTAACATTGATTTGATCCATCAAAGTGTTTCAAAAGAAATAAATTCATTAATCTTAAAACTTCATGTTCCTTCATTCCCAAAGATTTATTTACATCTTTGGTCGGAATATAAAAAGAACCATAATTATCAATCTTTAGAACATTTTTAAAAAAGTGTTCAAGGAGATTTGATTTATGATTTTCATAGTTAAAAATCTTTAAGTTCAAATCCTCTTTTTCTGAAAATTTTATCCACTTGAGGAGTCTTTGGTAAATAATATACTCATTTCCAATACTTGGATTTAGCATCCTTTTAACATATCTATCAGTTTCACCAGAATTCTTTATAGTTTGCCCCCACGATGATGAGCTATGCTCAAACAGGTCTCTTGTATACATTACAAAAGTTAGTTGAATATTTGCATCTTTAAAAGAATTAATAATGTTTTCTCGCAATTTCCTATTACTGCTTAATTTTATCGACAGAGTTTCATCTGAAAATAAGACTGACCTTGCGTTATGGTTTTTGTAAACTTTAAAAAACTCTTTTAATTTACTTAATGCAAAATTGCCTTTTGATATTCCTTTTAAATACTTATCATTTAAAAGCAAACTACCATTACCTGTTGTCGGTTGCTCTCTTTGAGCTGCTAATAGGTTTTTACTTTCAGGATAAAGCCAGCCATTTTCTCTAAGTAGTTTGAGATTTTTTGCAAAACATACTTGTAGAAAAGAGCTGCCTGTTTTTCCATGCCCTAAGTGAATAACAGCATTTCTGATTGTCTTAGACAAGATGTTCTCCTTTCAAGTCTTTTTCACTTATATTAAGATTCTCTACTTCAGGCCACTTGATACCAATTTTAGAATCATTCCAAATAATAGTTTTTTCAGATGAAGGATTATAAAAATTTGTAGTTTTATAATTGAAATGCGCTTCATCACTTAGGGTCAAAAATGCATGACCAAAACCTTCAGGAATCCATAATTGTCTTTTATTCTCATCACTCAATTCTGCTGAAACCCAACTAAGATAGAAAGGAGATTCTTCTCGAAGATCAATTGCAACATCAAAGACTTTTCCCTTACTCACTCTTACTAATTTGCCTTGGCTGAAGGGATTTTCTTGATAATGGATACCTCTCAGTACGCCAGAACTTGAGCATGAGAAATTATCTTGAACAAAATTTATCTCCTCTCCAACAATTTTATCAAACTCTTTTTTATTGTAACTTTCATAAAAAAAACCTCTATCATCCTCAAAACTTGGAGGCTCAATTAATATTACGTCTGGTATTTCTAGCCTTTTAAATTCCATTTCTAGGAAATTTTATTCAGTAAATAATTGTTATATTCATTTAAATTATTTCCTATTGATTTAGTAAGTTCATTTGAACTGATCCAGTTATTTTCAAGTGCGATTTCCTCAGGACATCCAATCTTAATTCCTTGCCTCTTTTCAAGTGTATAAATTAAATTTGATGCCTCCATCAAAGATTTTGGCGTACCCATGTCTAGCCAAGTGTAACCTGATGACATTTCTTTCAACCTAAGATTACCCTTTTGAATGTAAATTTTATTTAAATCAGTAATTTCTAACTCACCTCTTTTTGATGGAGAGAGACCTTTAGAAAACTCAACAACATCTTTATCATAGAAGTAAATTCCTGTGACAGCAAAATTAGACTTTGGATTTTCTGGTTTTTCAGTTATCTCAATTATTTGCCCGTTTTCATTTGTTTCAACAACACCGAATCTAGATGGATCTGAAACTTGGTAAGAAAAAATTGAAGAGTTTTGATTATCAGCCGATGCAGATAACAGCAGTTTATCTAGCCCAGCTCCAAGGAAAAGATTATCGCCCAAAATTAGACATGAAGGATGGCCATCAATAAACTTTTCTCCTAATAAAAATGCCTGAGCCAAACCCTCAGGTTTATGCTGGATTTCGTATTGAATATTTAATCCAAATCTCTCACCATTTTTTAAAAGTTTTTTAAATAGTGGGATGTGGACCGGAGTTGAAATTATCAATATATCTTTTATTTTAGCTCTCATAAGTGTGGACAGGGGATAATAAATCATCGGCTTATCATAAACAGGTATTAATTGTTTTGATATTGATTCCGTAGAGGGATATAGCCTCGAACCTGAGCCCCCTGCAAGAATGATGCCTTTTCTTTTAATCATTTGTTAAACCATTAAGAAAATCATCCATATAAAAACTCCAATCTTCAATTTGCATTTTAAAGGTTTTTTTAAAATGTGCATTATCCAAACATGAATAACTTGGTCTTGAAGCATCTGACTTAAAATTTTTTGATGAGATAGGATTTATTCTATTAGTAAATTTTTTTTGTTTCTTAGCAATCTTTTCTGCGATATCAAACCATGAACAATAATTGTCTGGTGAAAGATTGTAAACTCCAAATTTTTTATTCAACTTATTATCACAAATGATTTTCCCGATAGCTGAAGAAATTAAAGAGGTTGGAGTAGGCGATCCGAATTGATCATTTACAATATTTAGTTCTTTATTCTTTTTCATAAGCTCAATAATCTTTTTAGGAAAATTTTCGCCATATTCACCATAAACCCAACTAATTCTGAAGATAAAGAATTTATTCAAGATTTTGAAAATTTTTTCTTCGCCTAGATGCTTCGAATATCCATAAAAATTAATGGGGTCTTTCTTATTTTTCTCTTTGATAGGACTTTTTGAAATAGAATTAAAAACATAGTCCGTTGAGAAATGAATTAATGTTGAATCAACCTTTTTACATGCCTTTGACAAATTTTCAACTGCTATATTATTTATTTGGTTTGCTAGTTCTTTTTCTTTCTCAGCTTTATCAACATTTGTATATGCTGCACAATTTATTACAAAGGCCGGCTTTATTTTATCAATTACTTCATCAATTTTTTCAAAGTTAGTTATATCACATTCATTCCTATCGAGAGCAAGCAAGCTATAATTAGATCTTATTAAATGATTCTTTGATATTTCTTTTCCTAGTTGTCCACTAGATCCCAAAAGTAAGACCGAGGGCTTCTTAATCACAATATATCTTTTAAATACCAATGAATTGTTTTCCGTATTCCAGTTTCAAATGATTCTTCTGGATGCCAGTCAAGTTTATTCATAATTTTTTCTGCATTTATTGAATATCTAAAATCATGTCCTGGTCTATCGGCAATGAAATGTATAAGTTTTTTATATGGTTCGCTTTTAGGAAGAAGTTCATCAAGTATTTCGCAAATAGCAGTAACAATTTCAATGTTTGTCTTTTCATTAAGCCCTCCAATGTTATATGTCTCTCCATATTCACCACTTTCAAGGACACTTAATATTGCCTTACAGTGATCATCAACATAAAGCCAATCTCTGATGTTATCGCCTTGACCATAAATTGGAATATTGATTCCTTTAACAGCATTCGATATTACTTTTGGGATCAATTTTTCATTATGTTGCATTGGTCCATAGTTGTTAGAACAATTAGTAATGAAAGTTTTTAATCCATAAGTCTTATTCCAAGCTCTTACCAAATGATCAGATGCCGCCTTTGAAGCTGAATAAGGGCTGTTAGGTTTGTAAGAGGTAGCTTCATCAAAATTATCTTCGTCAATTTTTAGAGATCCATAAACTTCGTCAGTACTTACATGTAATAGCGTAATTTGATTTCCAAGATCCTCATATTTTTTTGAACAAGATAGTAGGTTGTATACACCGAAAATATTCGTTTTTATAAATTCAGAAGGATCATTTATTGAATTATCTACATGGCTTTCTGCTGCAAAATTTACAACCAAATCTATTTGATATTGCATCAGGATTTTATAAACAATTTCCTCTGATGCAATATCGCCCTTGATAAAATTATATTTAGGATTTGCTGAATATTCTTTGTTATTTTTAATATTTCCTGCATAAGTAAGCTTATCAAGATTAATTATGTTTTCCACGCTCTTAGAAAATTCATTATTATCGAAAACAACTTTTATAAAATTTGAGCCTATAAATCCTGATGCACCTGTTACAAGAATATTTTTGTATCTTTTCATTTTTTTAATTATTTCTCCCTGATAAAAAGACTCAAAATAAGACCTAACTGACCAGCAAATGATTGCCTGTATACTCCTGATTTATAAAGATGATGAATCCGATAAAAAAAATTCGTTTTCAGTGACATTCTATAACTTTCAAAAGTAGTCAGATTACCCCTAGTTAATAAATCTGCATTTTCAATTTGATAAAAATTGCTTAGATTATACTCTCTAAAATAGCCGCTCAGCAGCATTGCAATCCTCTTAAGTTTATTAAGAATTCCCATGTTTGATCCTATTATATTGTTCTCATGCTGCCTATATAAAACAGTCGGTTGTTTATCATATATAACTTTACCACCTGATCCAGTAACGAAAATATATAGAAGCCAATCATGGCTTACAACTTTTTTCTTAATGTCTGCTTTTAACAGTAATTTAAATGCTTTTCTATTGAAAATCATTGTATTTGCTCCAGCTAGAGATTGAACAAGTGCATTCTTGAAAGAGGGTAATTTTGTAAAGTTTTGTGATTTACCAAGAATTTTCCCATCTTTGTTTATGAGCCTTGTTCTTGAACAATGAAGACACGGATATCTACTGTCAGCATTTTTTATCCTTCTTATACCTCTTTCAAGATGATTATCTAGCCAAACATCGTCTTGGTCACAGAATGCATAGAATTCGTAGGATTTTTTAATTAATTTAGCAAGCCGAATATAGTTATTTGCAAAATGTAAATCTTCACCTTCAATAAAAAAAATATTTATATTTTCATTTTCTTTTGAAAACTTTTTAACCAGTTCAAGTGATCCATCTGTTGACTTATTATCGGAAACATAAAGATCAATCTTTGGAATATTTTGTTTTTTGATAGAAATTAGCTGATCATACAGGAACTGCTTACCATTTTTCGTGCAGAGTAAAACAGCTATTTCCATGATTTTGAAGTTATTAATTAACATAATGCCTAAAATTCCAATATATTTAAAGATGATGATATATTTGTCATAAAAAATGAATAAAAACTCTAAAACATTTCTCGATTTTGTTATCTCCTCAACCTATATCAAAATAATTCTTGAAAACCATAATCGATATTTTATTTCACCGGGCGTCAGATTTAATTGGGGAATTATATGGAATATGTTGAATCCTCTCTTAATAGTAATAGGATTTGCAATTCTTTTTTCTTCCGGAATAAGAGGACAGGGAAGAGATTTGGAATACTTTCTTTTCTTGATACTTTTCTGGTTCGGATTTGCTCAGATAGTTTCAAGATGCATAAATTTTAAACCAAAAAAATTTTTACGAAATAAGAAGAATGTAAATTTTTGGGTACTCATTGTATCTGAAGCAATAAGTCAAATAGTCCCACTCTTTATTAGATTGATTATATGTATTTTTGCAATGATATTTTTGAATTTCAACTTGCAGATTTATTATTTACTGTGTTGTTTTTTCTTATTATCATCATTTGGCTTTTTATATGGATCTATATTAAGAACAATGTTCAGAGAAAATAGCTTTTTGTCAGATGCTCATACTTTTTTTCTCACTGGGCTTTTTTTTCTGTCTTCAATAATTATCCCAGTTCCTCTTCTTCCTGAAAATATAAGGGATATCCTTCTATACAATCCATTGGTTCATCTTTTTGAGTGGGTTAAGTACCCAACTACAGGAGTTTATTATGAATTTATTGATATAAATTATTTCCTTATATTTCTTTTCTCAATGGCAATAGCCTTCCCGATTCTGATGAAAATTTATATAAAAAATCTGCAAACAGTATAGTATGAGACTTTCTTCAGAAAACTCATTGAAAAATATTATTTATAATAACTTTGGAAATGAAAGAGGCTCCATCTATGTTCATCATACTAGTCAACCTAATTCGATTTCAGAGCTTGAGAGCTATTTTCCATTCAAAAAAATGAAGATTTTCAGAAGAAGTGAGTTATTTACACGTGAATACTTTTCTTCTCAGATATCTTTGGGAAATAATGTAAAGTTTATTTCTGAGATAAATAATTTAGATATCTCTGAATTTCTTGAATCCCACTATCTATTTGATATTTTTACTAAATACAAAAATTTTACAAGAAAAGATATCCCAATTGATTTATATAATAAATTGATGTTTTTTTTATATTTAAATACTAATTCTATCTATCTTATTTCTTTTAATTTGTCATCCCTTCTTGGATCAATGGATGAGAAAATGCATAAAAAAATTCAAGATTATTTTTCTGATAATCAGATGTTTTACTTTTCCTATTTTTTTCAAAGAAATCTTATCAAAGACGGACTATTTAGGTATTTTCTTGTATTGTATGGTAAAAATGAACATAAAATTTTTGATAATGCGCAAGATTTCAAAAATTTCATAGCAAATTAGAAGAATATGAAAAATTTTTTTGTTAGTCTGTCAATTCCTAAAATTTCTGGCTTGATGCTAATTTCTTGTTCTTTATTTATGACTTTTTTTATAAGTCCTTCGTATAAATCTCAATCAATCTTAGACATTTCCTCTGAAGACGAATCTATGTCAACAAATACATTATTTGATTCAATAGTAACACCCGGGCCCCAAGATGCATATCAACTGAAGGCATTTCTTAGCTCGAATGAAGCAAGCAGTATCTTTGAAAAGAATACAGATATAAATAAAATTTATGCAAATGAGGATATAACTTTCTTTTCAAGATTCAGAAAAAATAAAAGAAACTCATTCCATGATTTTTATCTAAAAAAAATCTTCTTGAGCATTGATGCAGATTCAAATGCTTTGATTATTGACACATTTGCATTTTCTCCTGAGGATGCTCAATTTATAAACTTGCAGTTAATTAATATGTCTGCTGATTTTTTTAATAGGAAAGCAAGGATGCAATCTTTTAATATCAAAACAAGTAAAATTTGTGAACTTTATTCCATAAACTCAGATATCTTAAACCTGGATATGACTGATTTTGATTCAGATTCAGAATTAGTTTCAAAATCTGATTCCGCCAATGAACTTTTATTATCAAAATCTATGCGTTACAAAGATCTTTGCCTTGAGAGATTGGATGAAAGCAGTGAAGATGACCAAGCAACATCTGAGATTTTCCCATTTTTTGAACTAAAAAATATAAATGCGGATGCTTCAAAGCAAGTGCTTCTAGAGATTTATGATAAATCTCTTGATTCAGTTACTTCTTCAAATAATCTAAAAATTATTGCAGAACCGATTACGCCAACCACCGCTGAGAATAAAAATATTATCCTTTACTCAATTCTAGTTTTTGTAATCACATTTATTACACTTCTTAGTATGAAGATTTTACTAAGACTCAATGAGGAGTTTGAAACATAAAAAAATGAAAAAAGCTTTTATAAAACTAAATATTATATTACTTTCTGTAACATTAATATTTCCCTTAATTTCCTATATTGATGCACAGGAACTAGATGAGGATTTTCTTAATTCTCTTCCTGAGGACATTAAGATTGATGTTATTTCGAACATAGAAAATACTAATTCTGAATTAAGTCAAACAAAACAGTACGATTCATTTTCTAGCTCAGTTGAAAAGCAATTTAATGAGGAAGAAGTCGATGCTCTCTCAAGGTTTGGGGATGAATACTTCAATAGCATGCCATCAACCTTTATGCCCATAAATGATCCTGCAGCAAGTTCAGATTATATTTTAGATGTCGACGATATTCTTTTTATACAGTTAATTGGAGATAGGTCTGAAGAGTATGAATACAAGATTGATAGGAGTGGAAATATTTCAATTCCTGATATTGGATTTATTAAACTCGCTGGCCTGTCCTTAATGTCAGCGAATGAATTAATTAATAAAACTCTTAGAGAGTATTTTGTGGAAACAGAAGCTGTTATCTCTCTTAAGGAAATCAGAGATATCAGCATATTGGTAACAGGTTATGTAGAGAAACCCGGATTTTATATATTGAGTGGTTACTCAAATATTTTTCATGCAATTGTAAGTGCAGGAGGCATTTCAAAAAATGGATCTTTTAGGAACATTAAAGTAAAACGTAATGGTGAGATTATAGAAACTTTTGATTTATATAAAGCTTTCATTTTCGGCGATACATCCTCAAGCATATCTCTCAGATCTGGTGACTCAGTTGTGGTAGCTTCAACAAATAATCTTATACCTCTAATTGGTGCATTTAATAGAGAAGCGATCTATGAGTTTACAGATGGTGATTCAATAGAGGATTTAATTTTTTATGCAGGCGGA
>MDTE01182075.1_pt1 | contig 14447 bp, 9 predicted proteins | sample 811231 | NCBI WGS metagenome assembly MDTE01 (sample SAMN05326651, study PRJNA326480) | marine metagenome | isolation source: seawater | place: Indian Ocean: Red Sea | collected 2010 | reverse complement strand
CAAACCAGTCGATGTGCGAACGGACGCTCATCTGGAATTCGCCGGCTTGGCGAACGGGCATGCCATCAGACTGCACCTGCCAGCCTGCGGACATCAACATCCGGATTGCCGGCGTGAGATGGCCGATCGAGATGTCAAGTTGTCGTTGTCCCCGCCGGTGTTCGTCGATACGTTCGAATCCGGCGTCGGCAAGTTCCTGCCAAGCTGCCGATTCCCGTGTTGTGTCGCGACGGGCACATCGCCGCTGATCCTTGAGCACGATGGCCGATTGGCTGTTGTGAGCTGACAACAACGTGCCGGCGTAATTGAAATGGAGCGTTGCGGCGAGTCGTTCGCGGTTCCACCGACGGCCTCTTGGAACGGTCAGCGAGAGCACCGGGTCGGGTGTGACGTCAATGGTGTCCAGTGCGAGTGGTTCGGGCAGGTCGAGATCGGGCAGGTCTGGCAGTTCGAGCAACATGGCGACCAGGTCCTTCTCGTCGCCGTTCGGCACAGAAAATGGCATGTCGCCGACCAGCATGCGGCTCCAGGCGGCCGCCACGGTGCCGGCGTGTCGATGGGCCGTGGAGTTGGTGAAATAGAATCCGCTGGCCAACACCAGTTGGGTGTCAGCCAGGTCACGCTCCTCTTCGGCTCGGTGAAACCGGCCGGTCAACCGCCAAAGGGACGCGTCAGAATCGTGGTTCACTGCGAGTCGAAAGTCCCAGGCGGGCCCATCATCCCATTGCAGGCGGAGCTCATCGGGCCCGTCGGGGTCGAGAAACGTGAGCCGTTGCATCTCGCACAGGCGCGGAATCAGCATCGCTGCCAAGGCACCGGGGACACGGTAACGAAATGTCGAGGGGCCTGCCGCCGTGGCGCGGGTGCCGTTGGATGATTCGGTAGGGATCCCTCCAGATAAGAGGGTCAGGAACTCACGGTCATCGGGATCAGATATGGCGTCGACTCGCCCACCGCGGATTCTCAGGGGTTTCCACTTGCCCCACTGGCCATTGGCGCGTCGCTGTCTCTGGGACGTTTGCAGGACGATCTGGTTTTCAGCCCGGCTCTGGGCCATGTCGATTTCGTAGACGATGTCCCGTTCGGAGTCCTGTTCGACCGATCCGTTCTCGAGGGTGTCGCCCAGGTTGCTCAGGCGGGTCTCCCAGGTCCGGCGACCGCTGGACCTGGAGAGGAAATCTGCGAAGTCGTCGTCGTCCTCAGCCATGTCTTCCAGCAACGGTCCGCGATGGTCGCCGGTGGCTCGGGAAGAGTCGCTGGTGAAGGGGGGGACATAATCCGGGGTCGTGGTGCCGGCGAGATAGCCGTCGCGGTCAATGACCAGGATCGCAGCCCAGAGGTGGCGGCATGTTGCGGACCGGTCGTCCTTCTTTGAGCAACTGCAGAAGAGCTGAAGTCCGCCGTCGGAATGACTCAATTCGGCTTCGAACTCGGTGTCGTCCTGGATCACCGCCGTCAGGTTCGTCGGAGTGACCTCGGTCACCCGGATCAACTCGGCTCTCAAAAACTCGGATCCACGGAAACGGATGTCGCCACGGAACCGGTCCTCGAAGTGCTCGGACAGGCTCACCGATCTCTCCCGCTGGGTCGCAATCCATCGCTCGCCGTGGACGGGCGAAAACCCCCGTTTTATGTCACTTGACGGACGGATTCAAGCGAGGTGTTTCGCGTGTTGATTCCCCTTGGTGACCGCCACACACGCGACGTATGATTGAGGGAGGGACGGAAGCCGGGTGCTTCGTGATGGAATGGACGGGGCTTGAGAACGAGCGTGAACGACATCGTCAGAACGGACAGGGGCGGCGGACGTCGGCCAACGGCTGTCATCGGTGTGGTGGTGCTGCTGGCACTCGCCGGTAGTGTCGCGGTGTGGACAACTCGTGAAAGAGCCGGCGGGGGCGGTGGTCATCCGGTCAGCGGCGACTCGGGTGCCGGGGATGCCCCGGTCGACAACGGGAAACTGGCGTTGTCCGATTCGGAGGCGAAGTACCTGCAGGACGCGGAACATCTCGGCGGCTTCGTCCTGGGGGATCTCACGTTGCCGCAAGTGGGGGCTGCTATCAGCGACGGAGATGAGGAGGGGCTGAAGAGGTTCCTGTCGGAAGACTTCGCTGGTGAGGTGTTCCCCTCCGAATCGGGGACGGTCGCGTTGCTCGACGTGGCCGAGGTGCGGACCTGGCGGACGCCCCGTGACAAGACCAGGAAGGTTGACGCTCGGAAATTTGTCACGCAGGTGATGGCCTGGCGGAGCGAATTCAAGAATCTGGCATCGGCTTCGATGAAAGTGATGCTGATGAGGCCCGAATCTCATGGGGAATTCGACGGACCCTGGGTCGGGACATTGAAATTGCGGCTGACCGGAGCGGACAACGACGGCCAGATTGTTGAGCGGGAAGTGAGATTCCGATGCCGGTTGACTTCTTTGACCGAGGACCAGCCGGATCGCAGTGGGTGGCTGGCTGGGTGCGCGGCTTATGAGGCTCGCCTCAGCCGGGCACGTGGACACCTGCTTGAGGAAATGCAGGCCGAGACGGGGATCGATGTCGCGTCGCTGCACGACAACTGGAAGCGGTCGGACAAGACCAACCTCCCGTTTCTGACGGGAGGAACGTACCTGGTCGACTATGACCGTGACGGCCGTGTCGACATTCTGGTTACCGATCTGAAAGGGCTGACTCTGTATCACGGGCGGGATGGCGGTCGGTTCGTCAATGTGACGCTGGCCGCCGGGCTGCCACCACTGTCGCCACCCGGTGAGCCGCCTCCACTGGGGGCGGTCTTTGCCGACTTCGACAATGACGGATTTCCCGATCTGGTACTGGGGTCGCGACTGTACCACAATGTCTCCGGCACACGGTTTGACCTGCTGGCCTTTGGCCGTGACACGTCGTTGAAATTGCCTCGGGACGCCTCGCAGTTTTCGGTGGCCGATTACGATCTCGACGGGAACATCGATCTGTATGTGGTCGGGTTGTCCGAAGGGTCGCCAGAGGGGCAGCCGTGGATCGGACAGGCACGAGGCAGTTATCACCAACTGTGGAGAAATAAAGGGGGCTGGCAGTTCGAGGAGGTGGCTGAGGCGAGTGGTGCGAGGGGACGGGGCGGGCCAACGTTCGCTGCCACATGGCTGGATGCCAACGGCGACGGCTGGCCCGACCTGATGACGTCGTGTGAGACCGGTAAGAATGACTATCTCATCAATCAGAAAGACGGGACGTTCCGAGAGGGGCAGTTGCCCGACATTTACGGCGGTTTCTCCATGGGCATTACTGCGGGGGATATCGACAACGACGGACGCTCGGATGTCTATGTTGCCAACATGTATTCGAAGGCCGGCGAGCGAATCGTCGACAATCTCAGGCAGGGGGTTTATCCCGAGGATATCGACGCTCAGATGCGGGATTTCGTGTCCGGAAACGAACTGTATCGCAGCCTCGGCAAGGGAAAGTTCGAGAGGATCGGTGAGTCGACCGGAGTGGCTGATGTCGGGTGGGCTTATGGCCCCGGCTTCGTGGATCTCGACAACGACGGATGGCTGGATCTCTATGCCCCGGTCGGGTTTCAGAGCGTGACGCCGGAAAGGCCCGACGGGTGACGATGCGTCTGGCTGGCTGTCGTGTCACAGCCGTTCAATAGCAGTGCACAGGTGCCGTGCCTGCGCGATTTGGATAAAGCCAACGGCGAATTCTGGGTCTCAAATCCCTGGAGTTTTTCTGCCAGTGGGGAGAATCTGAGTGCCTACGAGCGAAACGGTGTGTTCCTGAACGACCGGCGTGGGGGGTTCCACAACATCTCTCATGCCAGTGGGGCTGACAATCCCGGGGACGGACGCAGTGCCGTCTCGTGGGACATCACCGGCGACGGCATGCCGGAGTTGTTTGTCCGGCAGGCCGGTGGTGGTGCGCTGGTGATTTACCACAACCGCTTTCCCCGGGCCCATTACCTGCAGTTGAGTCTTCGTGGAACGCGGAGCAATAGCCTGGGGGTGGGGGCGCGTGTCGAGTGCGAGATCGGTGGCCTGGTGATCCGGCGGTCGTTGTTTCCGGTGGTCAATTTCCTGTCGCAATCACCGGCGCTGTTGCACCTGGGTTTGGGCGATGCGGCCACAGTGGATCGACTGACGATTCACTGGCCCTCGGGAGAGGTGCAACGGTTCGAGCAGTTGGCGGCCGATCGCCATTTGCGGATCACCGAGGGGACCGGCCAACTGCGGACGCTGTCGGCGCGGTCCCAACTCTCACCGTGACGGTTAGCTGGTCGGCGGCTGGGTGCGGCCGATATTGGCACAGCCCAGGCCCAGTAGCATGCTGAGGAACCCGCTACCGAACACGAACCAGAAGCCGTAGCTGTAGATGTGGCCGGGAACGGAGAGTTCAAACGGGTCGTCGAAAAAGACGGCCTGCGCGACGGGGACGTAGATCAGGCTGCTTAGCATCGCACTGGCAACAACCGCGCTGCCCAGGCTCTGGGCGGTCTTGAGGCTCGGGTTCATCGCCAGTGGCCAGACCATCGCACCGATGCCAATGACGAACCACGCCACGAACTGTGGAATCATCAGCTTGATGTATTGGTCCAGGTCATTGGGTTCGAGGATGGTGGCAACGCGGGCGTGGAGGCCTCCGGCAAGAAACCCGGCCGCTCCGACCAGGACGGCGCTGGCAATTGTGCCGACCACAATCTGGAGGATCGATCGCCGGCGGATCCCTTCGGCCAGGCCAAGCCCGGCACCCAACGGAATGCCCAGCAGCAGGAGATAGAGTGCCACCCGGTTTCTTCGGGGTGACACCCCTCGCTGACGTCGTTCATCCTCTCGTTTCATCTGGGCCTGCACCTGTTGAGGATCCGGGCTGGTTCCCACGGGACCGGACTCGATGTCACTGGAGGTGAGCAGGACATTGAAGGTGGACTGTTTGGCCGGGACACCCATGGCCGACATGATCACGTCAAAGCCTTTGAGTTCGACGCCGTGGAACTCCAGAGTGAATTCCGAATCAACCTGGCCTTGTCCGGGCATGCCCGAGGGCGCGTTGGGCGTAGACTTCCTCACGAAGTCCGTCTGGACGACCCACCCGATCCAGGCTCCGACCAGACTCAGGACGATGAACATCGTCGTGATGGTCAGTTTGGCGGCAGCGGTGGGGGCGTTCTCGACAGACGTATCCGTGGGTTCCTGGGCCGGTTCGGGTGCGTTTTCCACGGGCTCCGGTTCCGGAGCGGATGAAGATGTGTCGTTCATGGGTCATCCGGAAAAAGGAGACGCTGTTATGCGGTGCGACGGCCAAACGAAGACCCGCAACTCATTCGGACAGTCTACCACAGTCACGGTTCAAGGCACGGGTTGTCGGTCAATTTGTGGCAGGCGTCGGCAGGCTGCCGCCGCGCGACGCCACATCGTGGCCAGGTCCGATTTCCCGAGTGCGTCGCAGAGTTCCGCGAGCCGGTCCCTCACCTCGGCGTTGTCCGGTGCCCGGTTGGCCTCGAGGTTTTTTTCGGTCAACTCCTGTTTCAGCTTCTGTGACTTGTCGTGTCGAGCCATTTCCTGCTTGTACTTCTCCGGCTGGCCGAGTCGCTGCCAGGCTTGGGCGAGCTGATAGCGGCAGGCCGTGTCATGGGGGTCTTTCGAGAGAAGGTTCGTCAATGGCGCGATCACCGCCTCGGTCTGCCGTTGATCGATGGCCATGTCGACCTGCAGGAGCACGGCGACACGCTCGTGAGGGTCCCGGCCAAGAGACTGTTCCAGGAGTGCCCGGGCCTTTTCGGTGTTGCCCAATCCACGGTGGCAATCGGCCTTCAACGCGAGAACGAGGGCGTGGTCCGGTTCAGCCGTGTCGAGGATCTTGAGCGCCTCGGTGAGGTTGTTCTGGCCGATCAGGGAGCGGCCGAGGTTTCTCAGGACTTCCTGGTGAACTTCGGCCGGAATTGCATCTGGGGGACTGAGTTCCAGGGCCTTGCGATAGTTCTCAACGGCCAATTGGAAATCCTCGAAATCGAAGGCCATGTGGCCAATCAACGCGTGGGCCAGATAATCACGGGGTTCGAATTCGATCAACTTGTTCAGGTGAGCCATGGCGGTGTCGAACGCGCCGAGATTGTAGAAGATCTGCCCCAGCCAGCGGTGGGCGTTTGCCGAATTGGGATTGTCTTTGAGCAATTCCTGAAACTGAGCGGCGGCCAGTGGGAGTTGCTCAAGCAGAAAGAGGCATTCCCCGGTCAACTCGAGCGCTGGTTTGCGGAGTTCGCCGGTCGGCTGGACCATTTCGAATGACCGCATGGCGGCAGCGGGGCGTCCCCGGCGCAACTGGTAGGCCCCTCGCAACAACGCCACGTGGGAATCAAATTCCGGGTGGTCCTCGAGTGTTGCGATGCCCTTGAGTACGGTGTCGTGGTCGTGTGTTGAGACGGCTGTGAGGCTGTCTTGAAAGACCTGGTGAGGATCGCTGGTGAACATGAACCATCCACCAGCCACGGCGGCCACAACCAAGGTGACGGTCAAGGCGGTCCACCAGGTGCGACTGTGGGTGTCAGCCTTTGGCCGGCCGGTTGTGTCGGCCGTTGACGGAGCCGGGGTGAGAGTCATTTCGCGTCACCGAGGTGGTTGATCCAGACGTCGACCGGCGACGGGGAGTCCGAACGCGTGTTGTTGCCGACGGCGATGTCGATATCGCCGTCGCCATCGATGTCACCCACCGACAGGGTCGGGTGGTTGCAGAGATGAGCCTCAAGGGTTCGGGGGGTGAAGCTGCCTGGACTGGTCTGTTCGATCCACAACAACGACGGGACGCGCAGGCTCTTCAGCAAGTCACTTCGCGAAACACCCTGCAGTGCTCCCACGAAACCGCAGGCGATGATGTCCATGTCGCCGTCAGAATCGATGTCCGCTGCCTCCGCACGATGCACTCCGTAGAGACGTGCGAGGTGGTGTTCGGTGAACGCCAGTTTTCCTGTGTTCTCCAGCCAGCGAACACCGTGGTCGGGCTTGAGAACGGCGTCATCCATGGTGTCGCCATTGGTCAGCAAGACGTCGGTGTCTCCATCGCCATCGAGGTCGACCAGTTGCATTCCGGATGAGCCCCAACACGGGTGCGGGGCTTGGTAGAGAGTTTTGGCCGTGAATCCGAGGTCTCCCTGGCCGAGGAAGGCGACGACGGCCTCGTGTTCCTGGGCAATCAGTGTCACAAAATCGAGTTGGCCGTCTCCGTCGAGGTCAATCGGCGGGGCGTGAATGGTTCCGTGTCGTTGGTCGAGAGCCCTCAGGGTGTAACTCTGGGTGGTGGGCGGCCCTGGACGACCGTTGTGTTCCAGGATCAGGACGCGGCCCGTCGTGCGCCAGCCGAATTCTCCGACCACCAGATCCAGGTCACCGTCCTGGTCGAAGTCTGCTGCCCGGGCCTCGGCCACTCTGCTGAGGTTTTCAGCCAGGCTGGCCGGGGTGAATGTGCCCGCCGGGTGTTGTCTGAGCCATGTGACCTTTCCCAGGTCATGATCGAAGGCACCAAAAGAACCGAGGTCGGCGACTAGAAGGTCTCTGAGTCCGTCGTTGTCCAGGTCAACGACCTGGCACCGGGCCGGATGTCCGATTCGGGCGATTACCGTGAGATCGGGGATTCGTTTCGGTGTGGCACGGCTGAGCAGAATCAGGCCGTTGGACATGTCGCAGGCAAGCAGCTCTTTTTTCCCCTGCCGATCCTGGCCCAGCAGATCAACCAGTTGGACGTTGGAAATGACGATCGGGTCGTCGGTCTTTTCGGGGCAGGCCACCGCCTGGACGGTGAATCTCTGGGGCGCATCGGTGATCTGGTCGTCCAGTGTTGGGCGATCCAGGGCCTCCGGGGCACGCGCGACGTACCACTTGATCACCTCCTGGGTATTGACGATGCCACGGATCTTGGATCCGTATCCCTTGAACTTCGCCATCTGTCCGATCCGTGATGGCCATTCGGACTTTGGCAGGATGGACGGGTCAGGAAACTTGTGGCATTGGCTGCAGAGCGTTTTGACTGTCAGAGTTGTGACGGGAGTCCGAGCAGAAGAGGGGCGATCGGGAGTGGGACTCGAGGGGGTGAGCGGGGTGGACAGTTGCCAGGCGGCGAGTGTCACACCGACGGCAACGAGGGCAACCAGAGCGGCGATCTGTCGCCCGCCCGATGACTGCCGGTTGTTCGACGAGTCCACGGGATCGTTCATATTCGCGGCGGTTCGGTGGGGGACGGTTGTCTGCCGTGCGTTTGGTAGGGGCTGCTTCACTTTCAAACGTCGGAGGGCAGCCAGGTGCTGGTTCGATCCTAAAAAAAGCTCCGCTCGGACGCGAGGGCGGTCCGAGCGGAGCTATGTGGTCGAAGTGAAATCCGTCCGGCGTATACCGGTGTTCCCGGTGACCGATTACTCTTTCAGATCGACGGTGAAGTCGTTGGGGCCGGGAGCCTGCACGTTGTACTGCAGACCGGAGGTGTCGACGTTGGCGTACTTTTTCGGCAACGCACTGTCGGCTTCCTTGAAACTGTCACCTTCCATTTGGCCGAGATAACTCTTGGTGGGATCGGCAGCTCCCATCGACGGCATTTGGCCCTTGGTCTGATCGCCGGTGGTGTTGTCGGTGCTGGCCAGAGTCGGATCCGCCAGGCCGGCCAAGCCGCCCTTTTCGGTCGCCTTGGAGACCGAGACCTTGTATTTGCCGGGCAAGGCCCCGTCGTCGGTCGAGAACGTTCCGATCACCGCCTTGCCAGTCTCGTCGGTCGTGCCCTGGCAGGTGCGAGCGCCTTCGCCGTCCGCAGAAAAGGTGACCTGGGCTCCCTCGACGGGTTGGCCCTTCATGGTGACGGTCAACGAGACCGGAATGCACCCGGCACTTGGGTCGGGGCCACCACAACCGGTTGCCACCAACGCAATGGTCATCGAGGCGCACAGCGAGGAGAAGGCGGAATATCGCATGGTCTGTCTGTTTCCTGCTTGGGTGGGTTGAGTCGACTGCAAGGATACCCGAGAGGAGTCAAGTATTCCCGTGTAACCTGTCGAAAACCCGGTAATCAAGCACGTTGACCCGAAGCGTTCGACAGCAGTGTTATTTACCTAAAAGACAACCCCGCCGCAATGGACGGGGTTGCCTCTTGAATTCACAGGTATGCCCAATAACGGGCTCGGGTTGGCCTAGAAGTCGCCAACCACTCCCGGGACACCACCCACGGACGGATTCTCTACAGGATCCGGCGTGTTTGGGTTGCCGTTCAGGTACCAGGGGATGCCCTTGTCGGCACGATCACCGAGCCTCTGATAGGTTCGGTAGTTGATCGAGTCGTTGAGCATTCGCACACGACCATCGACGAACAGGAAGTGTGCGCCGTTCTCGTGCTTGCTCTTGAAGCCCTGGCTCGTCTGCCAGTTCCGCCAGTGGTTACAGCCAGCCGGAACCTGGTTCCAGCCCGGCTCGTAGACGCACTTGATGGGGAAATTGATGGGAGCAGTCGTGGCCATCCACGGTGCGTTCCAGTGGTACCACCCGTTACGGGCATGGTCACCACACTGCGGCAGAGCTTCACCCATCAGAATTGTCTGAGAGGTGCCATCGGCAGAGTTGATGGCTCCAACTCGGGCGGCCCAGTTGTGCCGGGACATGATGCCGGAGATGAAGTTCGGAAGGGCGGTGTTGCCGTGTCCGCCACGACCGGTCAGGAAGTTGTTGCCCGGGTAGCTGCGGCACCAGCCTCCCAGCGAGTTCATTCGCTGGTTGCCCATGCTGCCCATGTAGTTGGTCCGGGCCCGATCGCCACTGTTGCTCATCTTCGGCGAACCGTCACTCGGACACATGTACGTCGGGATCACGTAGGAGCGGAACTTCTTGCCCCATCGCGGCTGGTCGTCGATTTTCGGCAGCCACCACCAGTCGGCACGGCGGTTACGGAAGTCGATCCGGCTGTAGAGCGGTTGCTGATCCACGAAGGGCAACAGGTGCACCAGGTGCGAACCCTTTTCTTGCGACCACCAAGTGTGGCCCTGGCTCCAGTGAATCGCCCAGATAGACGGCGGGAACATGCCGTACGTATCGTGGTAGTTGTGCATCGCAACGCCCAGCTGCTTCAGGTTGTTCTTGCACTGGGCTCTACGAGCGGCTTCGCGAGCCTGCTGAACAGCAGGCAACAGCAACGCGATCAGAATGGCGATAATTGCGATCACCACCAAAAGCTCGATCAGCGTGAAGGCTCTTTTGCGTCGTTGACGGACAGCCATGCCTTCCTCCTTCTTAACCCTAACAACCTATGAATTCAAAATGCGCCGAGACGAAGTGTTTTTGACCGCTACATGTCCGAAGATGGGCAGAAATGTCTTGTCTTCACTTTCTTTTTTGGAAAGTGTAGCACCCAAAAAGGTCTCTCTCCCATCAGTTTTCTTCGGACGTAGCTAAGTCAGTGGACACAATTTTGCGGGATAAGTCAACGTGGAACGACGTTTTTTGGGAAAAATCGTTGATTGGTCCGAGAGCCGGCTTTCAGTGCCTCAAAACGGATGCTTCAATTGTTTCGGGTGCGTCGGAAATCAAGAGATCCGTGGAGCCGCAGACGGGGTCTTGAGAGCGTATTCGGACATCAGAATGTGTGATCGTGGTTGACGTCGCATCACGAGAAAAGTGGGTCACAAGCGCAGGGCCATCCATCGTTTCGGGTCGGTTCAAGCGTAGGTGTTGCGGACAACCATGATGAGTTGCGGTTCCGTGGAGTAGCGACCGTGTGGCAGCGGCACCTGAGAACCGTTTTGATCGTCGTTATCGTGTTGGCGCTGATCGGCGGCGCATTCTGGAAGCCGATCTCAGTGGCCTGGTCTTTACGGTCCGCTCGGGACCTGTTGAGGGAACGCGAGAGCGAACTTGCGGTCAATGTGCTGTTGTCAGCTCACGAGATCGATGCGGATCATCCGGAAGTGAATTTCCTGCTGGCGCGGGGATTTCGCCGGCTTGGCCAGTTCACGAAAGTTGTGGAGCACTTGGACCTCGCGGAAGGGTTCGGGTGGCCGGCCGAACTGATTCGCCTGGAACAGTTGATGGGGGCTGCCCAGGCCGGGCAGTTGACCACCAGTGCGCCGGAACTCTACAAGTTTCTCAGCCGTGGTGGTGACTACGGAGACGAGGGCCCGGAGGTCTGCGAGGCACTGGTCAACGGGTATTTCCTCAGCTACCAGTTCGGCCTGGCTCAACCATTGCTGGACGAGTGGCAGACGGCCTACCCGGCCGACGCCCAGTGCTACATGTTCCGCGGCCTGTTTTTCGAGAACCGGTCCGATCCGAGCAAGGCCGTGGCCGAGTACCGGACGGCTGTGGAACTGGCCGGCGAACGCACCGACGTTCGGTTGCGTCTGGCCCAAGTACTCAAGAAGACCAACCAGTACGATGAGGCGATTGAACAGTTCGAGATTTGCCTGGGTGAGGACGCAACCCATCCGGAAGTGATGACCGGGCTGGGGCAGTGTTATCACCTGCAGGGCCAGATCGACGAGGCTCGCAGAATGTTCGAGAAGGTGCTGGTCCTGGAGCCCGACTATTTCGACGCCCAACTGGCCCTCGGACAACTCGAGGAAACCGCCGGGCATCCCGACATCGCACTGCGGTGGCTGCGGCCAGCATGTCGACGCCGTCCCAGTGACACCGAGGCGCGTTACAGCCTGGCGTTGTCCTTGCAGGTGGTTGGCCGCAAACGACGGGATGCGGCAGCCTGGCCTCCGACAGGCACGTCCGGGCCGGGCCTGTCCATGGCTGGTGCGATTGGTTGGGCGGCGCGTCGTGCCAGTGCCGAACTCGCCCTCTCGGAAGCCTCGCACCACTTTCGATTTGTTGCCGATGCACAGCAGGCGATGCAGCGGGTGCAGGTCTGGACGGACATCATCCGTTCCGAACCTCGCAACGCCGACCTGCGTTTCAAGATCGGCAACTATTTGATGAAATACGACAACCCGGAGCACGGATTGGGCTGGTTGCTCTCGGTGCTGGACATCGATCCCAATCACCCGCCGACACACAGAATGCTTGAAGAATATTACCGGGGGCAGGGCAAGATCGAGCGGGCCGAACTGCACGGAAAGATGGCCGGCGAGGCAGATGAGGCCGGACAGGATTCAGAGGGTGCCCCTGACGCTGGCGGATCCGTTCCACAATCCAAGGACCAGAACGATGGCCGATGACAACGCGGAACTCCCTCCCGATTCCTCTTCACCGGCCTCGAGCGAAATGGCTTCTTCTGAGGAGCGATCCGATGCGGAGTCTGTCGAGGGAGATGCGGGCCCGGACGCAACGACTGCTGCGGGGAGCTCCGAAACCGACGCGCCTTCGTTGAAGAGCAGTTTTACGCCAGGGCAGCCGGCCAGCACCCAAAGCAAGATCCTGGTCGTGTTGTTTGCCACGACACTGATTGTCGGCGGCATCTATGTCGCTTCCCCCGACGACAACAGCGACAACCTGTCGCACGAACGCGAGGGCTTCGACGAGGATGTGAACCGCAACATGGATCTCGGCTACAAGAGCCCGTTCCTGTCGCCGGGGATCAACAAGCCGGAAGTCCGTCCGTCCGGGGAAGTTCGATTCGCGGCGGCCAGCCCGGTGATTGGTGTCTCGGTCGGGGAGTCTCATCGTGCCTATCCGATGGTCACGCTGCTGGGGAGTTTTACCACGACCGGGGAAAACGGATCGATCGTCAACGACACGCTCGGTGGAAAGCTGATCACCGTGACCAACGATGGAGATTCCCAGTTGGTGCGGGTGTTTCAGTTGGCCGAGAGCTCACGGAGGAAAACCATCGGGCTGATCCTGATGGGGATGGGGGACGGCGGTGGGATGAACCTGACGTTCGACACGGAAACCACGTTTCCACAGAATCGCAAGGAGATTCCTGATCTCACGGATTATCCGTTCAAAAAGGCGACGCTGGCCGAGTGGCTGGCCGAGCACCCGGATACGGATGTTTATGTTGGCGAATTCGTGACTGCCGATTTGCAGATGGAATCCAGTCTTCCGTACATGACACCTGACGAACGGTTGAAAGCCGACGGGATACTGGCTGAACGCGACCGAAAGCGAAAGATCCTTTCCCCGACTCGGAGAAAACGGCGAGGATCGAAATCCGGGGCTTCGGAGAAGAAACCGGGCAAGACGGCAGAACCGGATGTGCCGGCCAAAAATAAGCCTGCCAAAGAGAAACCGGCCAAAAAGAAGACAAGCGAAAAGAAGCCGGCTGGAAAAGCCGCAGGCGGCAGATCGGCCAGTGAATCTCCCTCGAGAGTCAACCGCTGAGGTGGGAGCCAAGGAGCGATCGGTGCGGAGTCCACTGGGCCTCAAGGCCTCTGGTTGTTTGCTGGCGTTGGTGTTGCTGACGTCTGTGGGGGGCTGTTCCAACTCGCCCGAGAGTGAACCATCCGGCGCGGGAGGCAACGCGGCGTCGGCTCCTTCGGTCAAGACCTCTTCTGGCTCGGAGAAGGTCGAACCGGTCATTCAGACGGTGGCCCGTTTCGTGGATCGAGCTGGTGATTCCGGAGTGGACTTCAGTTACCGCAACGGGCAGGAGGCGGGGTACTACTCGATCGTCGAATCCCTGGGAGGGGGCATCGGCCTGCTGGACTGGGACCGCGACGGCGACGTCGACCTGTTTTTGCCGGGCGGCGGACAGTTCGGTCCGGAGCAGACGATCGACGGCCATCCCTCCGGTGTGTTTCTCAATCGGGGGGAGTGGTCCTTCCTGCCGGTGGCCAGCGAGGCGGGAACCGCCGGGGTGGCGACACGGTACTCCCACGGGGCCGCAGTCGGGGACTTCGACGACGATGGGTTTCCGGATGTCCTGGTGACCGGTTACGGGGGCTTGATGCTGTGGCGGAACCTCGGTGATGGCACGTTCGAGAACGCGACACCCGGGTCGGGGCTCAACGACGCACGCTGGAGTTCCTCAGCTGCCTGGGGGGATCTCAACGGGGACGGCCATCTCGACCTCTACGTCGCCCATTACGTCGACTGGAGTTTCGAGAACAACCCGTACTGCCCGTCGAAGAAGACCGGGAAGCAGGACATCTGTCCGCCTCGCCAGTTCCAGCCGTTGCCCGACACCCTGTATCTCTCCAACGGAGATGGCAGTTTTCGGGACGCCTCGAGGCAATCCGGCTTGGTGCAGCAGGGGGCCAGCGGGAAAGGTCTGGGCGTGATGATGTGCGACATCGACTTGGACGGCGATCTCGACATCTACGTCTGCAACGACACCGTTCCCAACTTCCTCTACAGGAATGACGGACGCGGAAGATTTCGCGAGGTGGCCATGCAGAGTGGTGCGGCAGTCAGTGAAACCGGGGTGCCGGAGGGAAGCATGGGAGTCGATCTGGGAGACTACAACCTCGACGGCCGACTCGACCTGTGGGTGACCAACTACGAGAGAGAGAGTATCGCGTTGTACCGGAACGACGGCCCGGGGATGTTCCGGCATGTCAGT
>MDTE01139239.1_pt1 | contig 14448 bp, 27 predicted proteins | sample 811231 | NCBI WGS metagenome assembly MDTE01 (sample SAMN05326651, study PRJNA326480) | marine metagenome | isolation source: seawater | place: Indian Ocean: Red Sea | collected 2010 | reverse complement strand
TCTGAGGATGCTCTAAACATAAAAGGTTGGAGTATATGATACCGCAGGATGAAAACTTTAAAAAGGATTTTTCTGCGGTATTACAATCGTTAGATGACTTGTTAAAGAAACATAAGAAGGTTAACTCCGTCACGTTTTCCATCGCTTTATCAACTTTTTTAACTCGTCATCTAATGATTACGTCACCAAATGACTTTGTTATTATTCAAACATTAATGGCACCGTATTTGGAAACACGAAGGAAGCAAATTTCTGATGAACAAAAAAAAGAAAAAAATTAATTATATAATGAGAATTATGTCTTATTTTTTAAATGCAATTAAAGAAAAAATTAATCCAAGTTTTATAAATAGGAAAAATAAATACAAATGGTTAAGTATTCATAATCCTATAATAAAAAATGAAGAAACTTTTTTTAATTCAAATGTATATAATGAAAACCGTTCTAAAAAATATTCTAAAAAAATTCAGGATATTTTAAAAGATGAAATTAAAAAATAAAAATTTAAAAGTTAATGTTGTCACAAAAAAAAAGCATGGAGTTATTACTTTGTATGATGAAACAAAAAAGCTGGCAGATACAGAAAATAAAATACCAGTTATTGCCTTGTGTCAAAAACACAGAAAAGGTTTTTGGATTATTGTACATGAGGATGATTTGGATAAAGTAAATGACATTAGAAAAAAATATAATAGTAAGTAAGGCCCATCAAAAGCATGTTGCTTCCCAGCCGTGTTTTTATACAGGTGCAACAGAGGGTGTACAATGTTGCCACGTTAAATTTCTTGGTGAAAGATTTATGATGGGTAAGCGTGTGTCTGATATTTGGACAATACCCATGCATTATTTACTCCATGAACAACAACACCAACATAATGAATTGGAATGGCACCTTAATAGATTAATGATTAGTCCTATTGCCAAAAAGTATTGGGCCACATCACCCGATAAAAAAATTAGAGAGTTTTATGAACGAAGAAAAATATATTTTACCTGAACCATTACCTATAGATAGAGAGTTATTAGCTAAAACTATTTATGATGTTAATTTTTATGCTGGTAAATTAAAAGCAGAGGTACATCATCAGGAAAAATTTTTAAAAAAGAAAGTATCTTATCTTTGTAAAAAACATAAAGGAAATAAATCAGGTAAGGAAGCTGAATGGCATGCTTACGATGATCCTGAATATGAAACATTTATTAAAGACTTAGAAAAATTAGAGGTAGAATTATATAGAGCCAATGCAATGGCTTTAGCTGTAGAACATCATCAAAAAGATTTGTCCCAAGATAAAGCATTAGATCGTATTAAAATTGAAAAAGGTATTTATGATATTACCTAATATAAATAAAACTATTATCCTTAATGATGTTGAAATACATGCTGGTAGTGAGTTAGCTTTTCGCCGTTTTCATGCTTGTGAAACACATAATATATTAAATAGAAAAGTAGCATCACGAAAGACCAATCAAGAAATTTCTGAGTTAGGTGTGTTATCAGAAATAGCTTTTTGTAAAATGATGAATATTTATCCAGACTTTAGTTATCATGTACGAAAAGGTTCAGCAGATTGTGTTATTGATGGTGTTGCTATTGATATTAAAACAACAAATTTATCTAACGGTCAATTACTTGTGACTCCTAAAAAAGAAATAGACGGCGGTATAGATCTCTATGTTTTAATGACGGGTGATAGAAAAAAATTTACTTATAAAGGGTGGAAGAAAAGTAAAGATGTTTACGATAAAAATAATTTAAAAGATCTTGGTTATGGTCCTACCTATGTAATTAAACAACAAGAATTAAGCACAACATGCCAGATATAAAAATTTTAGAAAAAGACATTAGGGAATTAAAAAAAACTAACAAAGAACTTATTACACATAATAAGTTTTTAGAAGAACGATTAGAAAATTGGGCAGATAAAAATTTTGATTTAAGACAAAAGAATCAAAAATTAACAGAGGAAATTGAAGTATTAAAACCTAATTTTGTTAAAGAAAAAAATGACTAATAAAATTATATTTGAATATGTAAAACTTTCACATGATGAAATAAGACAATTAAAAAAATTATTACAAATACTAAAACCACAAAGAAGAACTAGTAAACATTGGCGTACAGCAAACTTAACAAAAGATCCTATTACAATTAATGAACCTAGAATAACTGTTAATCCTATTTCTTTTCAATCACTTCATTCATTAGCTTTTGCTGTCTGTGTTAAGCACGGTATATCGCTTTCAGAATTATTAGATCACAGGGGAAAACAATATTTAGTATTAGCAAGAATAGATTTTTGTCATTTAGCTTATAAACATGTAATTAAAAATAAAAATAGCATTACTCGATTTCTTAATCGAAGCCATTCAAGCGCTATATCTCATTTGTTAAAAAAGGAACCATCACCTATTTTTAATCATATTCAGGAAATATTGTATGAATGATCCGATTAATCATCCAGCACATTATACATCAGGTAAGAAAGAATTTTTGGATGTGGCTAAAGATATGCTATCAGAAGAAGAATTTATCGGCGGAATTAAGTTTAATATATTCAAATATATATTTCGGTCTGAATTAAAAAACGGCGTTGAGGATTTACTCAAAGCTGAGTTTTATCTGAAATACTTGATAAAACTTAAAAAGGGGGAGTAATCCCATAGATTTGAAACAGTCCTAATCTATTTGCTCCCCATTTTCTGAAATATTATAAAGTTCATTGTAAACTTTTTTATATGCTTTTGATCCTTTTCTGCCAAATTGTTTAGCATAAATTTCAAAAACTATATCTAATGCTCTACCAGAAATAATAATTTTATTTTTAATGTTTCTATACATTTCATAAACAAAACCTTCACAATACATTTCCATAATATATCTATTACCTCTAGGAAACATTTTTGTAGATAAACCATAATCATTATATGCTTTATTAAGACTCATAAAATAAAGATGTTTTTTTATTTTTTTCCAAATAGGATTTTTATAAAATTCTAATCTTTCTTTGTTAAGTAAAACATATTCAGCTTGTTCTTTTTCTCTTTTAACTCTGTCAGCTTCAATTTCTTCTGGAGTTCTTTTAGGGATTGACCATTCTCTGTTAGATGCTTTCTTTTCTACCCATTGACCACCAAGAGGTAAACCATATTTTTTTTCACGATCTTCTTTAGCATCACCAATTTTACCTGTAACAATAAGACTATCGCTAGTTCCATACAAACGAATATTATTTTTTTCTGAATATTCTTTTGCTTTTTTAATAGCTTCGTTTTTATCAGTTGATAAATTAAATAAATAATAATCTACCCAACCATATTGATTATTATACCCATATTCACTTCTTTCAGTATAAACAACTTCATATCTTTTTTCTCTAAGAGTATAATAAATACTATATTCACCAATCGAAATGTATAAATATTTTTTGTTAATCATGTTACCTATATAACAATGTTATATGGTAATATCAATAACAAAATATGTGCAAAAAACAAAAAGTTTTACACAATAAAAATGGCTGTTTTCCCAGCATTTCACAAATTAATACAGAAAATATAACATTGTTATAGTTCTTGACCAAACCAGAACATTCAATTATTAAGGTACTGGTAGCGGAGGAGGGATTTGAACCCCCGACACAAGGATTATGATTCCTATGTGAAGGACCCTAACTCTATAAAAAAGGAGTTTATATGAAATATATAAAAGAATATATTAAAATAGATGGAACTAAAGTATTCCATGTGTCTATTCGTCAGCAAGGCGTGAAGATATGTCAAAAATTTTTAGACAAATCTTTAGCTGAAATTTTTATACGCCATACCTTAACGGACATTGACCGTAAGAAGATTGATACTTATGAAGAAAAAAAATGTTTTGTTGAGTTAGCTAACTTGTATAAGAATGAACAGCTTCCTCAATTGAAACATGAAATGAATGAAATTCGTTTGGTTGATAAATTGGTTAGTGACTTTCGTTTATTACTGAATACAACTGGTCCATTATATTTAACAGCAAAAGATATTTCTATGTATGTTAAAAGTAAAAAGAAAATTTTAAAACCAAGTTCTATTCACAAACGTGTTAATCGTATTAAGCAGATCTATCAGTATGCTATTGAAGAAGAACATATGAAGATAGTTAATCCTGCAATTGATACAAAGAAGCCAGCTAAACATGATGATAGTCGTGATCGTCGCCCGACGTTTAGTGAATTAAAATTAATTAATAAACATGCATCATCTGAATTGTGGGCAAGTATTAAGATTGCTATTCGTACTTGTATGCGCAAAGCAGAATGGGTGAATAGGAATTTTCGTTTTGAAAAAAATAAGAATGGGTACTTAATTATTTTAGATGACCATAAAACCGTGAAGCATGTTGGTAAAAGAAAAATACCTATATCTAATAGAGCCTTTAACTTGTTAATGCGTAATGATTTACCTTCGTATGAAGCATTAAAAAGTCAGTGGCAACGTCTAATGAAAAAATTAAATATTATAGATCTTCGTTTTAATGACATGCGCCATGAAGGTATTAGTCGTTTGTTTGAAAAAGGTTGGCAAATTCCAGAGGTTGCTATGATTAGCGGTCATAAAGATTGGAGGATGTTAAAGCGTTATACTAATTTACGACCTGAAAATTTATTACACAAATTAAACTAATAAAGGTGATTGAGGTACATTGAGTTTGGCAATTGGAAAACCAGACTCAATAGCCTTATCTTTTAAAGACGGTGATAATTCCATATAATAATAATTTTTTATAGCTTGATCTTCTAAGTTTAAATACTCAAGCCACAACTTTATTTCATCTTCACTACCCTCTATAGAGTTTAAATCATCTGTAGAAATTCCTTTTTCATTTGCCCAATCTTCAAAATTATCTATATCATTTTCTTTTGCTAACTGTATATCATTTTGAAGTTCTTTGCCTAAATCAAATATTTGTTTTGTTTCAACATTGGTATTAAATTTATTACCTATTTTTTTTAAGGATTTAGAAAATACTTTATCATACATTTGAGCCAATCCTTCACCGCCTATTTTTAAATCAAGACCTGAATATTTTAAACCCTCAATAGTATTGTTTTTCATTTTATCTAATTTAGGTAAATCATTATTAATTTTTTCAGCTAATTCTTTTCCCACATATTGTTCTAATTCTTTTGGGTTAATGTGATGTTGATGAATCATATCTTCATTATTTTTTGTATAAGATTCTATAAGAATTTTTTCATCTCCTCTTTCAGATTTTTTAATTGTTACATTGTCAAGATATTGACTTAAATCATATCTTTCTTTTTGTATGTTGCCACCAGTCATAGCTATGGCATCAAAACCATTTTCAGATGCATACTTAATAAGTTTTTTAAATACTACATCGTGCCAATTCTTTTTAAATGGAAGATCAGGTACTTCATTAAGTTCATCAGTACCAAAACCTATTTTTTTACCTTTGTGTACCCAGTCTGATTGTAATTCTTCTATATATAAAGTTTTCTTTCCGTCTATAATTCTTGTATTAAATCTAGCGTGGGCAAAAACATTTTTATCTGATTTGTAATGTCCGCCTTTAAATACTTTGCCTTCTTGTTCTTTTCTTAAATCTAAATATTTATTTTGTAATTCTTGATATTTTTCTAATTCTTTTTCAGTACCTAGTTGATCATCTGTCCCACCTTCATTAATGTTAGTTTGAAAAATTGGATCATATTTTTCATCTAAAGCATTACGATATTCTATAAATTCTTTTTCAGCTTTTACATATTCTTTATCATTAGCATGAGGTAATTGAAAAATCATTTCTCTATAATCAGTATAATCACCATCGGTTCTTAATTCTTTATTTGGGTATTCCACCCTTCTCCAATTAACATTTCTAATTTCTTTTGATAAATTATAATGTTCTTCTTTAAACTTATTTAAAGTATCAATTTGTTCTGCTGTTCTATCTGGTATAGGCGTTTTCATAATTTCATTCATCAAATATTCAAGTTGACTTCTTCTTTTCATTTCTTTAGAAAAAGGTTCTTCACCTAAAATAGTTATAGCTACATTATCAGCTAAGTCATTATCAATAGCGTAATCTAATAACTCATCTTTTGTTACTGATTTTGTATCCATAAATTCTTCATCTAATCCTAGCCAATCTAATTCATCTTGATTAACACCAGCGTTCTTAATCATTCCCTTCCATTGACTAATATCCCCTTTATTCATCTTAGAATTTTCAATAGCTTTTGTAACTCTTGAATAAAAATCAGGAGTTTCTAATAAACCACCATCAATTTTACTTTCATTATCAATAGTTAATATGTTTGGTATTTCGATAATTTCTGGTGGATGTCCTGTATGTGTGGGTAAATTAAAATCTTCAACTGGATGTCCTGTATGTTGAGGTAAATTAAAAATAGGTATTTCTCCACCCGTTGTATAATCATCTATGTTAGGTTCATATATTGGAGTCGAATGTATATTTCTTCTTTTCCATTCTTCTAAATCTATTTCTTCTGGTGGATCTGGAGAATGAATAACCCCTTCAGGAGTCCATACAGACGCTTTATTAATATTGTTATCAATAACATTAGGTGCTTGGGATAATAAACCTAAACTAAATATGGGTAGCGCTGGTAAGACATTATCCAATATTCCTAGATTTGTTTCGGGGGAAGCGGAAGAATAATCAAAATCACCAAAACCGCCAATATCTAATAAATTATTTTGTGGTTTTTGTAATAGTGGATCTAAATATATAATATCAGCCATGAATATTTTTCTGCAAAAATTTTAAGAACCATGGGTTGTCTTTGATGACAGTCATTAGTCCGTTTGTTATTGAATTGACGACAATTTCCTCATTATTATCAGTAGATAAAACATTGCCCTCACATGTTAAAGAATGTTCGTACACTACTGCATGCAATATCTCATGTAATAAAGTATTAGCAAAATCAGTAGGTGTTAAGTCTTTTTGTATTTCAATCCTGTTCGCCCTGTGTTGGTACTCCCCGTAACAATCTGTTTGTTTGGAAAAATCAGAACGAACAAGATCTATGTCTATGTCCTTATATCCAACCTTAACTTTTGGAGGACATTTCATTTAAAATAACCCTGTAAAATACATTACTATTATAACCGCTAAAGCAACAATAATAATCTGGTATTTCTTTTTTAGGTCTTTAAACCATGTAAAGTATTTCATTCTACCTCCTATTTTTTGAAAAATTTAGATGCACCTTTTATTCCAAACGATGCTGATACAATTACACCTAATGTATATTTGTACCAATCGGGAGTTTGTTGCAAAGCTGTAAAACCTCGTTCAACATATTCAACTGTAAAAGGTATAAAACATAGTAACAAAGGTATAGAGAACAAAATTGTGAGGTACTCGTCTTTCCACGAACCTTGTGTATTTTTTATTGCTTCTAAATCCCAGTCAGCTTCCCCTTTTATTTGTTGATGCATCAACTCAGTTTTAGCTTTTATCTCTGTAACTTTTTGTTCTGCCTTCGCTTTCTTTGTATCAACAAAACCTTTTACGCTTGTAGAAACAATATCAACAACTGGTCCTAAAAGTAAATTTAACATAATAATCTTTTCCTTTTGTTAAAAAAAAATAAAAAAAATTTTTTTTGAAGCTATGCTTTAAATATTTTTTTTGTGTTTAACGGTAACTCCTCATTTATTGAGTGTAACATTGTTATACCTATAACAGCGTTTTTGACTTTTGATAAAAAAAATGTTAATATGTTTTTACATTAATTTTATAAAAAGGAGTTAACCGATGAATTATAAATTAATAGACTGCGGAACTTACTTTTGGTTCGTTAAAACTGATCGTAAGTACCATCATTGTATTTACAGTGTAACTGGTGAATACAAAAAAATAAGACGTGGCAAAACAATGATGATGCCATCTAATCAAAAAATGAAGATAGCATATCTTATGAATTGGCCACTTGAAACGGCACCATGCACCTTGGATAAAAAAAGCGCAAAATTTTTTCTTAAATTATTTCGTAGTTTTACTACCAAGACTGCACGCATAAAAGAAATCATAAAACAATTGAGGTCATTATGAACGCAACTAAAGTTTATCTTGCTAATGGTCGTTCAAAAATTAAATATCCATTATGGGTTAGGCGTTATAGAAAACCATTAGCCAAAATAATAAGAGAACAATTAAAAAATAAACACATACAAAAAGATGATGTTAAATTTTTTAAACAAATAGTTCTTACTGCTAGGCAAGTAGCCACCAAAGAATTTTTACCTTTAAAAGATGTAGTATCTTGGAAAGTAAGATCCAATTCTAATTATGGTTGGTGTGAACACAACGGTGATATTAAAATTAATATTACTTTTGATAGATACTACTCTAGCATTTTAAATACCTTGGCACATGAATTGGCTCACTTAAAATTCATGCATCATTATAAAGACTTTTGGAACTATCATAAAAAATTAATTCCAATAGTCCATGATACTTTTAACAAAGTGGGAGAAAGGAGTTAAAAGTTAATCAATATCTTCGTAAAAATGATGAACCCCTATCTTTGTGATGGGGGTTTTTCCTTCTGCCCATTTCGGTTCACTAATATAATCAGCGTAGTAATGAGTAGCTTTACCAACATTACTATCGTGCAATCCATCTAAAACATTATTACTTATATCAACAAAGTCTTTTATATCTCCGTGAGTAAGCTGTTCCATTTTTTCTTTGTTTGGGTCGCCTTCATTCCAACAAGAAAATTGCCATTTCTTTTTACATACACCTTCTAAAGTATCAGCACTAAACCATTTTTTAGAATCAAATCTATTTTTAATAACATGGGCAATAGCATATTTACCTTCTAAACTTTCACCTCTTGCTTCACCCCAAACTGTTTGAGCCATTACTAACACGTCAGACTTTTCCATTCCATTCCCCTTTATCGTTTAAATACATTGGTTGTATTATTGGTGTTCCTTCTATCAACATACCTACTGATAGAATTGGTCTTTTAATAAATAACTTTTGATATTTCATTGCAGGTGCTTTCGGATTAATTAAACATCCTGTACTCATTGCAAAATTTAAAGCGGAGGGTGAGGACCACCAACTTATATTTGCTTGCGTATGAAAGTGTCCTGTAATTAATGAACAACCTAACTCTTTAGAACTACTTAATACATTGTTCTTAAAGTTATGTGTTAAGAATACTTTGTCTTTGCTGGGGAGTGTAAGAATATATTTGTCGTGCCAGCGCCACTTTGCTTTTATATCAAAAATTTCGTTTAGATCTTTAAGCATTGTTCGTGGAATACCAAAACGTTCGGCCTTACGTTCAATACGAAGATCGTGGTTGCCTTTAAGTATATCCATTTCAGGAAATAACTTTTCCAGCTTTCTAATTTCTTTTGTTGCTTTACCAATTTCAAAGATAGGTGATTCTACCTCTGGATCATTTGGTCTTTCTACTTGTACGCTTGCAAAATCTACTAGATCACCAATTTGAAAAATCTTAGTAAATTTCCATTTCTTATGTAGCTTTTCCAGAAAAGGAATAGCGGATGGGTGTTGATTTGGCATGTGCAAATCACTAATTATTAATATGCGATTATGTTTCATTGTTTCCTTTGAAACAGTCCTAGTTATTGATTGGCGATTAGCTTCATAAATACCCAGATCCCACTGAGTATTGATCCTATTATAAGTGTTGTACGGATTGCTGACTTACCAGTCGCCATTTCTTCTTTTAATTTTATAACTTCTTGACGGTTTTCTTTAACCTCAACCTTAACTTCATCCAAAGTTTTTTGTAAATGTATTAATTGTTTTTCCCAATCAGACATTATGCACTTGTCCTGTTCATAGATGTTAATGTAAAAGCATCAAAAGGAACACAAAATGCTTCTGTTACAAGAAGATCTTTATATTCTTGTGTTTTGTTATTATATATATTCATATAACTATCTCTTGCATTTATACATTCTGGTTCTGAAAAATATAAAACACCATTATATTTTATAGATGGTTGATTGGGCGTTGATATTAACATTAACAATAAAAAAACTTTAGACATTTAGCCACCTAAGGGTGATGCATTTTCTTCTTTAATTTCTTCAATCAAAATATTTTGCAATTCATTTTCTTTTTGAACAATAGAAACTAACTTGCTTAATTCACCAATTAAATCTCTCATTTTACCAAACTCTTTGTATATTTCAGCATTGGCTTTAGACATGTTTTGCATTATCTCTTTATCAACAGATGCAAGTTTTTCATCACCTTCTATCGAATCAGATTTAGCTGTTAAAATATCTGTACTAATAACATCCAAACTATCGTTATCTCTAGCCATCCATTCATCTTCTAATGCAGACATGCGGTCTAGTATTTCAACTTCTAGTGTAGAAATTTTTTCATTAATAGGTCCTAGATCCACAGTTTCATTTACAACAAATTCTTTGTTTTCAATACCATCAAGACGTGTATTAAACTCACCCCATGCATAAAAACCACCACCTATTGCGCCTATAACTCCTATTATAGATGCATAGCTTGTTAATTTTTCTATCATAATAATCCTTTAAGTTTTTTTAAATCAATTAAGATCTTTAGTTTTTCTACTTTAAGATCATAAAGTCTTTGGTTGCGTTGACCAATAGGGTCACTGTTAATGTAGTTATCTAATGTAACACCAACATAAATATCTTTATAATAAGTACCTAAGTCAGTTTGAATAAATAAAGTATCATCAACATTTTGATAAATGTTTTGCGGTTTATAAAAATTATCAGTCTTATAAACATCTAAAGCGTTTGCGTTAGAGAATAAGGTTATTTCAGCTACCTTAACTTCTATCTTATCGTTAATATCTATTTTAATATCTTTATTAACAACCTCTATTTCATTACCTTCTATTTCTTCAACCTCATCTATTTTTTCTACAGTTTCAATTTCTTCTTTTTCTATTTCTTTAATATCTTCTGCTTCTTCAACAGCTTCAGTTTCTTCTTCTAGTACCTCGGCGGTTTCGGTTTCTTCTTCTGGTGCATTAATAATCTCCTCTGGTTCTTCTGCAATTTCTATTTCATTTTCTTCTTCTATTTCAATTGCTTCTTCTTCAGCAACCTCAACGTCCTCAATTTCTTCAACGTCATTAAATTCTTCTATCTCAGCTTCCGCTATAATTTCTTCAAATTCTTCAAAATCAATTTCTTCAAATTCTGTAAAATCAATTTCTTCTAAATCTTCTAAAGCTATATCTTCAAATTCTTCTAATGCAATTTCTCCAAAATCAAATTCTTCAAAGTCATCTATAAGATCTGTTAAAATAATATTTTCTTCAAAATTTAATTCTTCTAATTCTATTAATGCTTCATCAAAAGTAATTTCTTCAAAGTCCCATATTATTTCATCAAGAATAATATCATCTATAAAATTATCATCTATAACAATATCGTTTAAATCTTCTTGTATATCATCACTTAAAACAATAGGATTATAGGTCATTGTTAAAGATGCACCTAATAAATTTGGTCCTTGTATGGATTGATTTGTGTAATTACTATCTGTTCCAGACCATGACCAATCTACTTTGTTTGACCCAATTCCTGTATAAATTATTGTATCATTATATTGACCACAATTATTAGATCTACCATCAGATCCAGAATATGTTGGATAACCATTACAGTTCCCTTGAAAGCCATCGGGGTTAGTTCTTGTTTGTGTGTTTGTACTTAATACAGTTCCATCAACATCTTTTAATTTTATTGTCGTAGTATGAGAGTCGTTACTGCCACCTTTAGACTCACAATTACCTTGGGTACTTTCACAGTTAGCAACATCAACGTAGCTATTTAATGTAATGCCATTATCTAGCATTGGCTGGGTAATAGAATTGCTAGTTAAACCAATATCATTAGCACTTACGGTAGCTGTTCCTGTTACCTCAAAATCACCGCCTACATCATATTTATAGCCACAGTTAGCTTGTCCTGTTGGGCAAGTAATAGTAAAACCATTAACTGTTGAGCCATTAGAAACATAACCACTACTACCGTCATTAATCATGTCGGTAGAGTTAGATCCCCAATCTACGCCGTCATTAGCGTTAGGTAATAAGTTGCCTGTTGTTTCCGCATAAGCAAAGCTAGTTATGAACGTTAATATTAGGAATTTTAACAGGTTCATTTTTAGCTTTCTCTTTTAATATTTGTAAATCTATTTTTGCTTTATATTCAGAACGTTTTTGCCATTCTTTGAAATCAGGTCTAAGTTCAGGGTAAGTTTCCCATAATTTTTTAGCGTTCTCTCCTATTTGCCCTGCATGGGGACAAAAAGTATTAGCTTCGGCCATTGCCATAAACACTTCTTTTTTTTGACATAATAAAGTAATGGAAGCTACTTTCATACCAAAGTCATGAAGAACTTTAGCGTATTTAATACGAACACAATCCTCATCAATCACATGTTTTCCCCCTGATACTCCTACCAATGAAGAAGAAACAGATCCAGAAATACCCATAGAACAAACGTCCTGACTCATACTTGAATAAGATGGTGAGTTAGCACTGTTAACGGGTATTTGGGAAGCTGTGGAGGAATTGGTTGTTGTGGATGTTGTGGTGTTTGTTTGACCGCCATCATAGGTGTTGTTGGTAGTCATATTACCGTCTATGATGGTATTAGATCCGCTTTCATTTGTTTGGGTATTGTTAGATAAAACGGGTTTCGCGTAAATTGATACAATAATTATTAAAGTTAAGGTTAGTAAATTCGTTAAAAAAAATTTCATTAAGCAGAATCGCAACTTTTTTCATTAGTTATTCTTTTGATTTTTCCCATTTTTCTTTTGATCGTAAAGTCCATTCTTTTAATGCTTGTTTTGATACTTTCTTATCTACAAGAACAGCATCCTCTGGTAATTCATTGTGTAGAGCAACAACAACTCCATCTTTCATTTCTACTAATGCTTCTCCACAGAAAGCATCTTTTTTAAATTCTTCATCCCTTGCAAGTATTCTTTTTTCTTTTAAACATTCTGATACAGAAGGCATTGGAATATATTGAGTTAATCTATCTTCAGTATTTGTCATGTCCCCGAAAACGAACATAATTATAATGCTAATTATTTCCATTTGCTCTTACCTTGTCTTTTAGTTCCTCAACATCCTTTTGAAGTTTAACAACTTGATCTTTAAGAAAATCAATATTAACTCTGTTATGCATCATTGACTCTAATTCTTGTTTAATAGACTCTAAAGCTTTAGAATTTATTTCCAGCAACATATATATTTCTAGATTTTTGGGCGTTTGCTCAGCTTTTTTTAAAAGATCAGCAGACATTAATTCGTCTTGAGTTTCAAGACTTGTTAACCTAGCCGTAATTTGTGCATAGGCGAATACAAACGAAGCTACCAAAAAAATTATCCCAATCATATTTTTTATGGGCATAGCCACGCTTGTATCTTGTGATAATTTCATTTATGCTCCACATGACTCACATTCATCGCCACAAGTACATTTGTCTTTATCGCAACCACAAGTAGGACAATTAGGATTATTTGGCATCTTCAATCGCTTGTAATCTTGTTTGTTCTGCCAATATATCTTCTTTAGGAATAGGTGTAGTTTCTATCCAAACAATAGTATCTACATCATCATTGTTATATCTAAACATTGCATCTGCGTTTAAACTTTTAATTGCTTTATCTAAATCTATAATCATGTTGCCACTAACTCCTTAACACTAAACATTGAATATTGTCCGTATGTGCTTCTATTAAATCTAATCTGGTCTGTATTTAATGTTCCACAAGCTTGTACTTTTATACTTTTTTCTGAAGTTCCCCAAGATGGATGTACATAACTAAAATGACATCTAACTCTCATATAATCTAATGTCGCACTAGCTACAGAATACATTGCTCCATTTGCATTTAAACTTCCATCACTTAATACTGCTGAATCTGTTGTATTATAAATTTGAATTTTAATACCATTATTAACATTTGTAGTATTGGTATTACAGATACAGTTAAACTCAATTAATAATTTAGAAGAAGCACTTGTTGGAGTAAAAGCTAAACTTGCTCCAGTTACATCTGTAAAACTTGTTGAAGCAATAGAGGTATCATTAGTTCCTAAAGTTGTATATTTATATTGAAGAAAACTATTACTAAGTCCAGTTAGACTAGCACCACTAATAGCTGGTAAATTACCAGTTAATACTGTTGCATCTAAAGCACTCGCACTACGAGCATTAAGTTTTGTTAGTGACATTCATTACTCCTTTGGGTTATCCGTTCTAACTTTGTTATATTTTGTTTTGTATTCATTCCATTTAGTGTCATCTCCACCAATTTCTTTTTCACAATATGCTTCAGCAAATTCTTTAAGACTTGGATATTCTAATGCTCTTTGTCTTGCAAAGCCTTGACTAGCATAT
>MDTE01190987.1_pt1 | contig 14449 bp, 13 predicted proteins | sample 811231 | NCBI WGS metagenome assembly MDTE01 (sample SAMN05326651, study PRJNA326480) | marine metagenome | isolation source: seawater | place: Indian Ocean: Red Sea | collected 2010 | reverse complement strand
CTGGTCGATGTGGTGGAGGGTGCGGTTGACGACGTAGCCGCCGCCACCCACGACGAGGAGCGCCAGCACCACGAGCGCCGCTCTGGTTCCTGTGCTCATCCTCTTCTCATTCTAGCCGGGTTTTAGAAGACAGGAGACAGGAGACAGGAGATCACAGGTGAGCTTCGCTGTCTTCAAAGCCCAAAGCCCAAAGCCCAAAGCCCAAAGCCCAAAGCCCAAAGCCGCCGGTCGTCGGGCGGTGAGCCCTACAGCTCCCGGACCCGCTTGTCGAATCCCAGGAAGCCCGCCGCGACGACCGAGAGCAACAGTCCGTTGGTGGCGATGACGATCGGGGCGGAGAACTGCGAGATGAAGTAACCGCTGACCAGGCTGCCCAGGGGCATGCCGCCGCGGAAGGCGACCAGGTAGATGCTCATCACCCGCCCGCGTAGCTCGTCGGGGACCGCGAGCTGCACCAGCGAGTTGGTGAGCGAGAAGATCATCAGCAGCGCCGCCCCCCCCAGAAAGAGCAGAACATAGCTGAGGGCCGACGCCGGGACGAGCGCGAAGGCGGCCACCAGCCCGCCGAACACGATCTGGGCCAGCAACAGCGTGCGCCCCATGTGCGCGAACGAGCCCAGCCACGCCACGATCAGCGCTCCGGCCACGGCGCCGATGCCCAGCGTGGTCATCATCCGGCTGAGGTGCGCCGCATCCGTGGCGAACACCGGGAGGAAGGCGCGGATGGGAAGCGCCAGTGACGTGGTGGCGAAGGCCAGCACCGTGAGCGCCAGCAACGCGCCGCCGTGTCGCACATACGACAGGCCGCCGCCGAGCTCGGCCAGGATGTGTTTGCGCGGGCCGGGCGTGGGTCGGGGCACCTCCATCGAGTGCAGCACCACGATGACGACCAGGAACGACAGCCCGTTCAGACCGAAGCAGGCCGCCATGCCGAGCGACACCAGCACGATGCCGCCGATGGCGGGGCCAATCGCCTGGGCCAGGTTGAACTGGATGGAGTTGAGCGCGATCGCGTTGGGCAGGTGCTGTCGCGGGACCAGGGACGGCACAAGGGACTGGAATGCCGGTCCTCCGAACGCTTGAGCCAGACCGGCGATGAACGACAACACGAGGATGTAGCGCACCCGGGTGACATCGAAGAACACGATCGCGGTCAAGGCCAGCGCGCACAGCATCTGCACGGCTTGCGAGCCCATCAGCAGATGCCGGCGGTCGTGCCGGTCGGCAATCACTCCACCGATCAGCGTGAAGAGCAGCAGGGGCAGCTCGGCCAGAAAGGTGTTGAGACCGAGGATGAAGGCCGAGCCGGTGAGGCTGAGAATCAGCCATTGTTGCGCGAACCGCTGAATCCAGGTGCCCACGGCGGACGTGAAGGCCGCCAGCCACATGTCGCGGAACTTGGCGAAGGTGAAGGCCACCAGGACGCCAGACTTCTCCTTCGTCGGTGGCGTCGAGGGGGGAGCGGATGGGGGAGGGGCTGAGGAGGAGGTGGTTACCGGTTCGGCCACTGAATGTAGAGCCCTTCACCCAGAAAGATGATGCTCGTCCAGATGCCCTTGGAGAGACGGAAGAAGAGAATCGGTCCTGCAGCCGCTACCGGAAGCCCGACCTTGAGTAGCAACGACACGCTCAACGGCACGAAGAGCCCTGCCACGAGGCAACCGGCGAGGCCGAGCAGGACCGAGAGCGCCAGATTGACATAGACCGCACCAAACCATTGCCCCGGTTCACGTTCGAAGCGCTCGCCGCACGCCTGGCAATGCTCGTTGGTCAGGAGCCGTGTTTTGAAGAGACGGCCGTGTCCGCAACAGGGACACCGCAGCGACACGCCGCGGCGCAGGATGTCGATGATTTCGAAGAGCACGGGGCCCGCCGGCGCCATGGTATCAGCGATTGCAATTTTTCTTGATTCCCGGTGAAAGAGGAGGCTACGATTGATAGCGAAGAAAAAGCGAAACTATGACTGCAGCCTCTGTTGCCCGACTCGAAACGCTGTTGCGCGAGCGAAAGCTCGATCGCACTACCTTTCCCTCGTTTGACCGAAAGCCGTCGGATCTAGCCGAAACCGGTCTGGCCGCGCTGGACGAGCTGCTGGATGGCGGCTTTCCACGCGGGCATCTGTCGGAGATTGTCGGTGCCGGGTCCTCGGGACGGACCGGGGTACTGACCACTGCGTGCCGATCGGCGATAGCGCGAGGAGAGCTCGTGGCGCTTGTCGACGCGTGCGACCGGTTCGACCCGGTATCGGCCACCGCCGCCGGTCTGGATCTGACGAGCTTGCTCTGGATCCGCGGTCGTGAACGGACGCGGGATCTGACGCAGACGGTCAAGCAGGCGCTCAAGGCGATGCATCTGGTGCTGGATGCCGGCGGGTTCGGGGTGGTCGCGCTGGATCTGTCTGATGTCCCGATGCGGGTGTTGCGGCAATTGCCGATGACCACCTGGCTCCGGTTGTCTCGCGTGCTCGAGCACAGTCGGACCGTGGGGCTCGTGCTGGCGTCCGAACCGATTGCCAGAAGCTCGGAAGGACAGACGGTGTCACTCGATGGGACGGCCGAGGCGCGCTGGGCTGGTGATCACGACCGGAGCCGGGTCTTCGAGGGGTTGGAGTCGCGTGCCCAGGTCATCCGGGTGCGCCGACCGGTTGATGCGTTCATCACGGTGCGCTCGACCCGTCCCACCCCGGAGGAGCAGTGATGTTTGCCTGTCTCTACGCGCCTCCGCGCGGATTGGCGTTTCGCTCGAGTGATGGTGTGCCGCGACCGGCCCGGGTGACCGACCGGCTCGTGCGTCTGGCTCGGGAGTATTCGCCTCGTATCGAAGTGCATGGCGACAATCTGGTGGTGCTCGACACCGACGGGCTGACGACGATGTTTGGAGACGACCGTGAGCTGGGAGAGAGTCTCCGACGCTCGGCGGCCGATGCCGGCCTGTATGTGCGGATTGCGATCGCGTCGACTCGTACTGCCGCGCTGCTGGTGGTCCAGGAGCTGAACGGGTTGACTGTGATGGCGCCCGGTGAAGAGGCGAAGACGCTGGCCCCACTGTCGCTCGATGTCTTGAAAGCGCTGGCTCGTGAACAGGCTCAGGAATCGTCGACCCGGACACGTCGAGGGACGAGCGCGGCCAGCACACCGCCGGCGGTTTCAGCCTTCGCGTTGCTTTCGACCGTGCGTCGCTGGGGGCTTCGCACACTTGGGGATCTGGCCCGGCTCCCGGCCCCCGAGCTGTTCGAGCGGTTGGGGGCGGGCGGGTTGGCCTTGCAGCGATTTGCTCGCGGTGAAGATGAAGCGCCGTTGGTCCCTGCCTCGACCGAGGAGCGGTTCGAGTCGTCACTGGCGCTCGAGTGGCCGGTTGAAGGGCTCGAGCCGTTGTCGTTCGTGCTGGGACGCGTGCTTGATCCGCTTTGCACCCGACTCGAACGGGCGGGGGTGGGAGCCGCCGTGCTGCATGTGCACCTGAAGCTGGTGACCAAAGAGCTCCATACCCGGACGCTTCAGCTGCCCACGTCGATCAAGGACCCGAAGGTCTTGCGCACGTTGATCCTGCTCGACCTCGAGTCACATCCGCCGACCGCCGGTATCGACCAGGTGACGGTGCGTGTCGATCAGGTCCCGACGCGCACCCAGCAGTTCTCGCTGCTCGAACAGGTGCGTCCGTCGCCAGAAAAGGTGTCGGTGCTGATGGCGCGGTTGACGGCGCTGGTCGGCGAAGGCCGCTGCGGCTCTCCGATTGTGCTCGATTCTCATGGGACCGACCGTGTCGAGATGCGGCCTTTTGCCCCGGCCGGTCCGTCGTCAGAGCCGTCTGGCCGCAAGTCCAGGACTCGACCTGCGGCCTGGCCGGCAAAGCGGACAACGAGCGACACCGTGCGCGAAACCGCCATCGAGGGCGATTGGCGGCGGCTCGGCGTCTGCCCGGGCGCTTCGCCGGTGCGGCCGATGCTGCGTCGCTACCGCGCGCCGGTCGCCGCCCGGGTCACGGTGGAGCACGGACGTCCGGTGCGTGTTACCGCTCCCCGCGTGACGGGAGGCGCCGTGCGGCAAGCCGCCGGTCCCTGGCGCGAGTCGGGCGAGTGGTGGGAGGACACCGACCCTGGGGCCTGGGACCGCGACGAGTGGGACGTGTCGCTGACCGACGGCGGCGTGTATCGCATCTTCCTCGATCGCCAGACCGACCGCTGGTTCGTCGACGCGATGGTGGATTAGGGCGGATGCAGTCAGAACGGACACTGTCAGGAGACAGAAGACAGGAGACAGAAGACAGAAGAAAAGCACCTGCAAGGATTTTCCAGGATCTGCTTGTTTGGCAGAAGGGCCACCAGTTGGTCTTGAGCATCTACAGGCTCACTACTGATTTCCCTCGGACGGAAGTTTACGGGCTGACGCAGCAGCTGCGTCGGGCCGCGGTATCTGTTCCAGCAAACGTGGCTGAAGGCTTCAAAAGAAGAAGCAAAGCGGAGAAAGCCCGATTTCTCAATATCAGCCAGAGTTCGTTGGAAGAGGTGCGCTACTACCTGATTCTTGCTAGCGACCTTGGGTATGCAGACACGGCCTCTGAGCTTGCAGACCTAGATGAAGTCGGTCGCATGCTGAGTGCTTACGGCCGCTTGGTCGAGACTCCTCATGACTGAACTTTGGCCGTCTTCTGTCTTCTGTCTTCTGTCTCCTGTCTTCTAGCTCCAGACTCCTGTCTCCTGTCCCCCCATGTTCGTCGAGCTTCATGCGGCGTCCGCTTTTTCCTTCCTTGATGGAGCGTCGCTCCCCGAGGCGTTGGTCGACCGGGCGGCCGAGCTGGACTATCCCGCGCTGGCCTTGCTCGATCGCGACGGGGTCTACGGCGCCCCACGTTTTCACAAGGCGGCGACGGCCGCTGGGATCAAGCCGATTGTCGGGTGCGAGCTGACCATCTCGAAGGGGTGGGAGGGCACTGGCGGTACCGGCGGGGCTCCCTCGCTGGCCGGGTTCTGGCGGTTGCCGGTGCTTGTGGAAACCCAGCACGGCTATCGCAATCTGTGTCGACTGCTGACCCGGACCAAGCTCGAAGCGCCCAAGGGCGAAGCGGCGCTGACCCTCGAGGACCTGGAAGAGCACGCTCAAGGACTGGTGGTGCTGGCGGGGCGGGCGGCCCTGATGGGGCACCACTACGGCGTGGGTGGGTTGCTCGACCGGTTGGTGGGGATCTTCGGCCGGTCCCAGGTGTTCGTCGAGCTGCAGCGACATCTGATTCGCGACGAGGCGGTCGACAACCAGGCGCTGCTCGCGCTGGCCGAGGCGTATCGGGTGCCGGTCGTGGCCACCAACGGAGTGCGGTTTGCCGCGCCGGAGGACCGTCCGCTCTATGACGTGTTGACCTGTCTCCGATACAAGACCACGCTCGACCAGGCAGGACGTCGTCTGGGCCAGAATGCCGAGCGGTATCTCAAGTCGCCGGCTGCCATGCGGCGGCTGTTCCGGGACCAGCCCGAGGCGCTCACCACGGCCGGCGAGCTCGCCGATCGGCTGAGCTACACGATGGCCGATCTCGGCTATCGCTTTCCCGCCTATCCGGTACCCACTGGCGACTCGATGAGCTCGTTTCTCCGGGCCATCACCGAAGTGGGCGCACGCGAGCGGTATCGTCCCTATCACGAGCGGGCCCGCCGACAGATTGCGCGCGAGCTCGACCTGATCGAGAAGCTCGAGCTGGCCGGGTATTTCCTCATCGTGTGGGACCTCGTCAATTTCTGCCGTCAGCAGGACATCCTGGTGCAAGGGCGAGGCTCGGCCGCCAACAGTGCCGTGTGCTACAGCCTGGGGATCACGGCGGTCGATCCGGTGGGGATGGATCTGCTCTTCGAACGTTTCCTGTCCGAGGAGCGCGGGGAGTGGCCAGACATCGACCTGGACCTGCCCAGCGGCGATCGTCGGGAACAGGTCATCCAGTACGTCTACGAACGATACGGTCGGCTGGGGGCCGGGATGACGGCCAACGTCATCACCTACCGCGGCCGGAGCGCGGCTCGGGATGTGGGGAAGACCCTGTCCATCGACTCGGATCAGATCGATCGGCTGGCCAAGGTGATGAACCACTTCGAGTGGACCGATCCGGAGGACTCGCTGAACCGTCAGCTGGCCGATGTCGGGATCGAAGCCCACGACCCGCGGATCCAGCGGTTCGGGGGGCTGTGGCGGAAGATTCAGGACCTGCCACGTCATCTGGGACAGCACTCGGGGGGGATGGTCATCTGCCAGGGCCGCCTCGATGAAGTGGTGCCGCTCGAGCCGGCCACCATGCCCGGGCGGGTGGTGGTGCAGTGGGACAAGGACGACTGCGCCGACATGGGCATCGTGAAGGTCGATCTGCTCGGTCTGGGCATGATGGCGGCTTTGCAGGAGTCGTTCGCGCTGATCAATCGGGATCGCGGTGGGTCGGATCGGTCGGGGGCGATCGACCTGGCGCGGATCCCCCCGGACGATCCCGCCGTGTATGAGATGTTGCAGCGGGCCGACACCATCGGGGTGTTTCAGGTCGAGTCGCGCGCGCAGATGGCCACCCTTCCTCGTCTGAAGCCGAAGTGTTTCTACGACATCGTGGTGGAGGTCGCCATCATCCGACCCGGTCCCATCGTGGGACAGATGGTGCACCCCTACATGAAGCGCCGGTCTGGCCGCGAGCCGGTGGCCTATCCGCATCCATCGCTCGAGCCGATCCTGAAACGGACCCTCGGTGTGCCGTTGTTCCAGGAGCAACTGCTGCGGGTGGCGATGGTGGCGGCCGGGTTCTCGGGCGGGCAGGCCGAGGAGTTGCGCCGAGCCTTCGGGTTCAAGCGTTCGGAACGTCGGATGGCCGAGATCGAGGTGTCGCTGCGAGAGGGGATGGCGACCCGTGGGATTACGGGGCCGCCGGCCGATGAGATCGTGCGTGCGATCACGTCGTTTGCGCTCTATGGCTTTCCCGAATCGCATGCCGCGAGCTTCGCGCTGCTGGTCTATGCCAGTGTCTATCTCAAGGCGCACTATCCGGCCGCGTTCTATACGGCCCTGCTCAACAACCAGCCGATGGGGTTCTACCATCCGGCCACCCTGGTGAAGGATGCCCAGCGCCGCGGGGTCCGGTTTGCTCGCATCGATGTGCAGTATTCGGACTGGGACTGCACGGTCGAGCCGGACGGCGCGATTCGTCTCGGATTGCGCTATGTGACCGGCCTGCGGGCTGAACAGGGCCAGGCGATTGCGTCGGTCGAGGCACGCTCCCATCGGCAAGCGAGTGCCGCCATCACGCTGGTGTGTCCCAGGTGCGGGTGCGAAGACCCGTCGATGGTCGAGGTGGTGGATCAGGATACCGCTCGAGCCAGGGGGTTCTGCAGCTTGTGTGCGGCCGATTGGGTGCCGGAGCTGCCGAAGACCGAAAGTGTCCGGTTCAGTTCGGTTGAAGATCTCATCGAACGCACTGGAGTACGGCGAGACGAACTGGCCACCCTGGCCGAGATTGGCGCGCTCAACGCCTTTGGCTACGACCGGCGGACCGCACTGTGGCAAGTCGAGCGAGCGGTGCGGGATCCCGGGGAGTTGTTTAAAGGGCTTTCGTCAGGAGTCAGGAGACAGGAGACAGGAGACAGGAGAAAGAAGGCAGAAGGCAGAAGGCAGAAGACAGGAGACAGGAGAAAAGACAAGAGAGCGAAGCACGCTTCAGGTCCCAAGACGCGCGAAGGCGGGTCGCCGCTGCCGAAGATGACGCCCGAAGAGCGGGTGGTGGCCGACTATGCCGGCACCGGGGTGACCATTGGTCCCCATCCGGTGGCTTTCAGACGACAGGAGCTGGCCCTGCGAGGCGTGCTGCGGGCGATTGACCTGCCCCAGGGGCGGCATGGGCGTCGAGTGCGGGTGGCGGGGAATGTGATTACGCGTCAGCGCCCGGGCACCGCGAAGGGGTTCGTGTTCCTGACCCTGGAGGACGAGACCGGGGTGGCGAACATCATCGTCAAGCCAGATGTGTTCGCCACCGAGCGGGTCACGATTCTCGAGCGGCCGTTTCTGCTGGTGGAGGGGGTGCTCCAGCTACAGGACGGCGTGACCTCGGTGCGTGCCGAGCGGTTCCACGATTTCGCGCATACCAAGGCCACCCCCGACTCCCGCGATTTTTACTAAGGGAGCATGCTGGCGGCATGTGACCGACGATGCAACGGCCGTCCACACGGGCGCCTCGCCCGGAACCCGTCATTCGAGGGTGACGCTGCCGTTGACGGTCTTGATGGTCAACGCCGGGCCGCCGCTACCCAGTGTTCCCTGGAGGCGCCGCCTCGACGACCGGGTGGTCTCGATTGGCAGATCGGTCCGGATGCGTCCGTTCACGGTGCGCACATCGAGCTGGGCGCCGAGGGATTGAGCCAGGTCCAGCGTGATGCTGCCGTTGACGGTCTCGAAGGTGGTGTCGCCGGGAAGGGCGTTGGCCCCCATGGCGGCATCGATCGAGCCGTTGACCGACCGGGCGCTGGCGTGGCCTGCCGTGGACAGGTCGATGCGCCCGTTCACCGTTCTGGCCAGGACGTCAGCCTCGAGCCCGTCAGCATACACACGGCCGTTGACCATCCGGCCGGCGAATCGCACCCCACGCGGCATCTCCACGTCGAAGGTGACCTTCACGTCGTTGCGTCTGACGCGCTGTCCTCCGTCGCCCGGGGTGCACTCGTTGGGGCGGTTGCCAGACGACGGATAGACGGCGCAGATGGTCACGCCCTCCGGGTGCTCGACAACCACGATATCCACCTCGTTCGGGTCGCTTCGGAGTCCGCGACGCACCGCATTGACCGAGATCGTGTCGCCGCTTGCCGGGATGGCGTTGACTGCGCCACCGATACCTTTGATCTCCAGCCATTGCCCGTCGGCCACTTCGCCGGTCCATTCGAACGGGGTGTCCGCCTCCTGGCCAAGGCTGACCGACACGCCAGACTCGCCGGCGTAGATGCTGCAACCGGAGAGCAGCGTGACCGAGAACACCAGCGCCGAGGTGGTGAGAGTGCGGAACATGGGGCCTCCTGGCTTCGGATCGTGAGCCGTGCTCGCGTTTCAACGAATACGACCCCATTAGACGACGTCGACCGCGATGGGGTTCGCCGACGGTTCGTGGCCGAAGCGGCGACCGGGGCGCGGGTGCGCTAGCGCCGGAAGGGGGCGGCAGCCTCGAGCGGAGCGTTGAGGAACTGGATGAACGGCGCGATGGTCGCGAACCGCCGAACCAGCATGTCGTAGAAGCGGGGGCTCAAAGCCTTCTTGGCGTCGAGCTGGTCGCCCACCAGATACTGCTTGAGGCGGAGATAGTCGGCTGCGGCGTGGTCCTTGGGGAAGCCTCGCGGCACCCGCTGCAACCGCTCGCCGCGGACCCCACCCAGCCGCGTGATGGCGGGCGACTCGGCCAGGCTCCGGAAGCCGCGGAGGTTGGTGGCGAGGTGTTCACGGATCCGGTGCAGCTGTGGCGTCTGCGGCGCATACATCCCGCCGCCGATCCAGAGCTCGGTCGGACTGAGGTGGAAGTACAGTCCGGCGCTTTCCCCCTTGGGCAAGCGCTGGTGGGAGAACGAGGCCGACACGTGGGTCTTGTAGGGCGTCTTGTCCGGAGAGAACCGGGTGTCACGGTAGATGCGATACATCGACCGGGGCGACGCGATGAGATCCGGGGCAATCCGGGGGAAGTCGAGCGCCAGCCGCTCGATGACGGCGAGCATCGGCGCCTTGACGTGCGCCTCGTAGTCCGCCTTGTGCGCGTTGAACCACTCGCGTTCGTTGTGCCGCTTCAGTGCGCGCAGGAACGTGAGCGTGTCGGTAGTGAACCGAGGCGTCGCAGTTGCCATCACGCGAGTATATGAGCAGGCTGCGGAAGAATCAGCCTGCCGGGCGCGCACGGCGCGCCCCGCGGCGCGGCGTGGGGCATTGGGCCCCCACTAGCGCCGCGTGGGGTTTGGGGCGAAGCCCCATCAAAGTGTCAGACCCAGCGGACCCGAGGCGCCTCGCTCCAGTCGAACTCGTCGAGGCGGTCGGGCCCGAGGCGTTCGACGATGTCCAGCAGGCGACTGGCCGATGCCAGCAGGTCCTCCACGTCGACGCCCTGGCAATGGGGCGCGAAGGGGCGGAGGTAGCCGGCTCCGCGGGTCAGCATGTACACCGCGCCGTGGTGGTTGCGTCGCTGGATGTGATACATCGCCACCCCGATCTGCAGAATGCCCTGGTAGAGCCGTCGCAGCGGACGTTGTTCTTCCCGCCACAGGTCTTCGAGCGTTTCGTGCTGTTCGAAGAACTCGCCACGATTGAACTGTTCGATGCCTTTCCGAAGGAGGGCCGGGACCGGTTCGTCGCACGGGGTGGGCACGAGCGGGATTATACGAGCCGGCGTCTCGACGTTGGCGCTGGTATGATGCTGCGGTTTTTTGTCGCAGCGAGGACAACCGGTCGCAGTGCGGGCCGATGACGACAGGCGGTGGCGGCGTGGGTGAGATCTATCTCCCGAGAATCAAGCGGAAACGGTCGAGGTTGCACGGGTGGGGGGTCTTCGCCGAGGAAGGCCTCAACAAGAACAAGCGGATCATCAGATACGAAGGCGAGAAGATCTCGTCGAAGGAGAGCGCCGTCCGCGAGGACCGCTACCTGCGACGGGGCGAGATCTGGTGTTTTCGCATCAACACCCGCTGGGTGATCGACGCGAACGTGGGGGGGAATGCGGCGCGGTTCATCAATCACTCCTGCACGCCCAACTGCTACGCCAACATCATCGATGGGGTGATCTGGATCATCGCCGGCAAGCGTATCGAGGCGGGCGAAGAGCTCACCTACGATTACAGCACCGATGGCGACAAGGAGATTCCGTGCCGGTGTCGGCCCGGGTGTCCGACCCGGCTTTAGGAACACGCGGTGCATCTCGTCTACCTCCACGGCTTTGCTTCCTCACCCCAGTCGTCCAAGGCGATGTTCTTCCGCGAGCGGCTGGCCGATATCGGAGTGCCGTTGCACTGTCCCGACCTGAACCTGCCCGAGTTCTCGACGATGACCACCACGCGCATGATCGGGCAGGTCGAGTCGCTGCTCGATACCCTCGACCCGGGGCCGGTGGCGTTGCTGGGGTCGAGTCTGGGTGCGTTCGTGGCCGTCCATGCGGCCGATCGCAACCGGCGTCGCCAGGCGTCCGGTGCCGACGTCGCGACCCCGGTCGACCGCCTGGTGCTGCTGGCGCCCGCGCTCGATTTCGGTCGACGCGGGATGACCGGGTTGAGTGACGCCGAGCTCGAGGCCTGGCGTGAACGGGGCGCGCTCGAGATCACGCACTACGGTACGGGCGAGCGGGTGCAGCTTCGCTACGACCTCTACCGCGATGCGCAGCGGTACGACAGCGTCGCTCTCGAGACCCTGGCACCGACGCTGATCCTGCAAGGCAGTCGAGACGACATCGTCGATCCCGCGATGGTGGAGCGTTTCGCGGCGACCCGGCCCGAGGTCAGCCTCGTCATGCTGGACGACGACCATCAGCTCAAGGCGGATCTCGACCGGCTCTGGGTCGAGGTACGCTCGTTTCTGAGCATAGAGTCGTCCTAGCTGAGTCCATGCCAGAGACCGCCTTGTCGGTCGTCATCCCGGTCTATCACGACGCCGAGCCACTCGGTCGGCTGCTTGCCACCCTGCCACCGGAACCGGAGCGCCAGCTCATCGTCGCCAACGGTGACGCTGACGACTCTCAGCTGGATCCCCTCCGGAAGGCGCGGCCCGACGTGGTGTGGGTGGATGGCGCGCGCGGACGGGGCGCCCAGATGAATGCCGGGGCGGCTCGCGCCGAGGGGCGCTGGCTGCTGTTCCTCCATGCCGACGCGTCGCTCTCCGATGGATGGGAACGCGCGCTCGAGGACGCCCGGTCGCGGGGGTGCGTCGCCGGTTGCTACCAGCTGGCGATCGACGCGCCGGGCTGGCAGCCCCGTCTGATCGAGTGGGGCGTACGCCTCCGTCTGCGATGGCTCGGCGTCGCCTACGGCGACCAGGGGCTCTTCGTCGAGCGGACCCGGTTCGAGGCGCTGGGCGGGTATCGCGAACAGCCGCTGATGGAGGACGCCGACCTCGTGCGACGGCTGCGTGAGGTCGGCCGGTTCCATGGGGCGGTCCTGCCGCTCACGGTCTCTGCCCGCCGCTGGCAACGAGATGGCTGGTGGCGGCGAACCGGCGGCAACCTCTTCATTCTGGTGAGATATCTCACCGGGCAGACCCCCGAGCGTCTGGCCGCGTCTTATCCAGTGTGGAGCGACCCAGACCGGTCCCGTCCGGCGGAGCGGCCATCGGACGACGGCGCGGCGGCGGCACCCGGACCGCCGGAGTCCCGTTGACAACCTGCGGGGCGGGAGGCGACCATGGGCGGGGACCAGCGTGCGCTGGCCCGCATCGTGAACCAGCAATCGTGCGGAGAGACAGATGCTGATCAGGCAGGCGCCGGACATCCGTTCGTCCGAGATCACCCCCGAGCACCTCTACCGAAACCGTCGGCAGTTCATCAAGGCGACCTCGGGTGCGGCGCTTGGCGCCATGGCAGGGGCCTCGGTGCTGGGCCAGTACGACGGAACGGTGTCTGCCCAGCAGGACATTCCGGACCTGGTGCAGTCGGCGTTCAGCACCGACGAGGAACCCAACACGTTCGAAGACATCACGACCTACAACAACTTCTATGAGTTCGGCCTCGACAAGGGTGACCCGGCCCGATACGCCCACGAGATGACGATCGACCCCTGGTCGGTCCGGGTCGAGGGCGAGATGAATCGTCCGGCCGGAGACGTGCCGATCGAGGACCTGATCGGTCCCCACACGCTCGAGGAGCGGATCTATCGGCTCCGTTGCGTCGAGGCGTGGTCGATGGTCGTGCCGTGGGTCGGGTTCCCGCTCGGAGACCTGATCAAGCGGTTCGAGCCGACCTCGAAGGCCAAGTACGTCCGGTTCGAGACCCTGTATCGACCGGACGAGATGCGCGGACAGCGTGGTCCGTCCCTCGAGTGGCCCTACGTCGAGGGGCTGCGGATGGACGAGGCGATGCATCCGCTCGCGATTCTGGCAGTCGGTGTGTATGGCAAGACGCTGCTGAATCAGCAGGGGGCCCCGCTCCGGCTCGTGGTGCCCTGGAAGTACGGCTTCAAGAGCATCAAGTCGATCGTCAAGATCCAGTTCGTGGAAGATCAGCCGCGGAACTCCTGGAACGTGGCCATCCCGAACGAGTACGGGTTCTATTCGAATGTGAATCCCGAGGTGGATCACCCCCGGTGGAGCCAGGCGAGTGAACGGCGGATCGGGAGTTTCTTCCGCATGCGTACCCAGATGTTCAACGGGTATGCCGATCAGGTGGCCAGCCTCTACGAGGGGATGGACCTCGCCGAGAATTACTGATTGCCGATGGCGGTAAGCCGCGCCAAGCCGTGGGTGTTCACCGCGTCGCTGGTCCCGCTGGCGCTTCTGGTGTGGGCCGCCGCCACCGGCGGCCTCACCGCCAACCCGATCGAGGACATCACCCATCGGACGGGCAACTGGGCGCTCCGGTTCCTCTTGCTCGCGCTGGCGGTGACGCCGATCCGGAAGGTGACCGGATGGAGCTGGGTGGCCGGCTACCGGAGGATGCTCGGCCTGTTCGCCTTCTTCTATGCCAGCCTGCACTTCAGCACCTATCTGGTGCTGGACTTCTTTTTCGACTTCACGCTGATCTTCGATGACATCGTCGAGCGCCGGTATGTGACGGCCGGGTTTGCCGGCTTTCTGATGCTGGTGCCGCTCGCGATCACCTCGACCCAGGGGATGATTCGCCGGCTGGGGGGTGCCAGGTGGCGACAGCTGCATCGTCTGGCGTATGTCGCCGCGATCGCCGGCGTGGTGCACTACCTCTGGCTGGTGAAGATCGACATCCGACCGCCGCTCATCTATGCGGCGATCCTCGCCGTGCTGCTGGGCAGCCGGGTCTGGTTCCACTACGCACAGCGTCCCGCGCGCCAGGTGGTGGCGACACCCAGGGTCGGCGCTGACCTCGGCTGAAACTTCCCGTAGGCGTCGCGCGTCCAAGAAACGTCCCATGGCTACACCCATCGAAGAACAGACCATCCTCCGGGCTCCCGCCTACTCGGTCCATCCGGTCGAGGGAGGCGCCGTGGCGCTCGACCCGGCCCGGCCGCACTGGATCGGGACCGACGAGCGCGGGCTCCGACTGCTCGGCCGGTTCGACGGGCGCACGCCGTTCGCCCAGGTCGTGCGGGACTACGCCAGCGAGAGTGGGCTCGACGTCACCCGGGCCTGGCTGCACGTCGAGACGTTCGCGCACGACGGGTTGCGGCACGGCTTTCTGTCGACCGACGGCGCCGCCCCGGCCCCGTATCTGGGTCGGTCGGCCTATCTCGATACCGAGCAGCTGTCGGAGCTCTGGATCCAGGTCAACGACTTCTGCAACCTCAGCTGCGCGCACTGTCTGG